>Ga0315549_1003956_pt1 | contig 12795 bp, 14 predicted proteins | sample SalMarSW160200MG_FD_203101 | JGI IMG/M metagenome (GOLD analysis project Ga0315549, IMG submission 203101) | Salt marsh sediment microbial communities from the Plum Island Ecosystem LTER, Massachusetts, United States - Salt Marsh Sediment SW1601-200 ... | reverse complement strand
TCCTCCTGAGTTATCCTATTTACTAAGTCAGGGGTGTACTCTTGAGGTAAAGTAAAAAGAGGTTAATTTTTAATTTATCATTCATTTGGAAAATTAACCCAAAAACCTTTATATTATATCGATATGTAATATGAAAAAAAAAAGTTTAAAAAAAGATTTTACAAGAATTTCTTAAAATAATAAGAATTAGCTTAAATTTAAATATAAATTTGATTAATATACATATTATAGAGAGAACCCGTGTAATTTGCATACATAGAAAAAAATATCCCTTAATTTCCTGATTATTTGACGTAGCTAAAAACTAACTCAAACAATTAAATATTATAATAATATATTTGCGTTTCACGAATCTCTCTTTCTTTTTTTTTTTATTCAATTAATTTTTATTAGAGTTAACTATATTTGCTGAATCTATTAATTTTACTAAATAGATGATAATATAATTATCAATAATATAGACAAAAATTTATGTATAAAATTGAAATAATATCCATAATTTATAAAAACAAGAGAATTTGAAAATTAAATATCTATATAAAAATAAGAACGATGATATTATGGATTTAGAAAAAATAACGGAATATGTTATAGAGCTCGAAGTTGATGAAATCCATGACGAAGTTAAAAAAGCTTTAGATGATGGAAAGGATCCATTTGATATATTAGATGCTTTAACTAAAGGAATGGATAAAGTAGGGAGATTATATGAAGAAAAAGAATACTATCTCACAGAATTAGTATTAGCAGGAGAAGTGATGAAGGAAGCTTTAAAAGTATTACAACCCGCACTTGCTGCTGTAGAAAAAGCTCAAAATAAACCAAAGATAATATTAGCAACTGTGAAAGGAGATAATCATGATATTGGGAAAAATATTCTGGGTTCTCTTTTATTAAGCTCAGGTTTCGATATTTATGATTTAGGGATGGATGTAAATGAAAAGAAATTAGTAGATAAGGTAAAAGAAACAGGTGCAAAAATAATTGGTCTAAGTACACTTCTCACGACTACAGTAGAAAATATTAAAGATGTTCATAACGCATTAAAAACAGCAGGTTTAAGAGATGATGTTAAGTTAATTGTTGGTGGTGCTGCTCTAAATATGGAACTTGCAAAAAAAATGGGCGCAGATGATTTTGCTGGTGATGCTATAGAAGGTGTAAAACAGATAAAAAAATTAGTAGAATAAATAAATTAGAATTGATATTATTACTCTAACTATTAGAGATTCTATTTAAAAATATCACATTTGGATTAATAAAATATAAATCTTTTATTGATTGTAGTTTAGTTTTTTTTTGTTGTTTAAGGAAAGATCACTAAAATATAATAACTATCTTTTTGTTAAAGCAAAATGATCTTTAACTTGAAAAATAAATTTGATAATCCTTAAACAAATATATCATAATTCTACAGAAAAATAAAGGAGGCTAAAAAAATGGTTGATAATAATATTAAAGATTCCGATTTTAGTATAGTCTTAGATACAAGAGGTTTATTTTGTCCAGAACCATTATTTGAGGTAAGAAATCTTTCAGAGACATTAGAAGCAGGACAATGTTTTAAAGTGTTTGCTGATGATCCTGCAGCTGAAGAAGATCTTAAAAGATGGGCAAAAAGAACAAATACAGAAGTTTTAAATTTTAAAAAGGATGATGAGGATTTAATTTTCTATTTTAAAAAAAAGAAATGAGATGAGGTATTATAATGGAAAATAAATTTATTTTATATATTCAAACCAGCAATTCGCCAGAGAGACAATATTCTCCATTAGTTTTAGCTCAAACAGCTAAAGCGATGAATATTAAGGCAATTGTATATTATTTAGGAATTGGAATACATATTCTCAGACCAGGAGAGGCGGAAAAAATTAAGATTGGTAATTTTCCCAGTGTTAAAGAAATGATTGATAAAACAGTGGAAGCAGGAGTACAAATATATGTTTGTGAAGCATCTAAAAGAATGTTAGGTTGGGATAAAGTTGATTTGATTCCTGGTGTAAAAATTGTTGGTGCGGCTACTTTAAATGATTTAGTTCTTGAAGCGGATGGTACAATGTGGTTTTAAAATAAAATATAATATATAAAAAATAGGTGAGAAAAAAAATGGATGAAATTTATATGGATTATCAGGCTGCAAAGCCTGTAGATGAAAGGGTTCTTAAAGAAATGCTTCCATATTTCAATGAGAAATATGGGAATCCTGCTTCTTTACACACTATAGGAGATCAAGCAACTGAAAAGCTTGAAGAATCAAGGAAAAAAATAGCTCAATTTATAAATGCCTCTGAAAATTCAAAGATAATATTTACTTCAAGTGCAACTGAATCTAATAATCTAGCCCTTATTGGAGCAGCTCAGAGATATAAAAAAAAAGGAAATCATATTATAATTTCTGAAATTGAACATATCTCAATTTTTAATATATGTAAATATTTAGAAAGAAATGGTTTTGAAATAAGTAAAGTTCCAGTAGATCAATTTGGAATTATAAAATTTGAGAAATTAAAAAATCTAATTAAAGAAAATACAATATTAATATCTATATCGATTGCGAGTAATGAGATTGGCTCTTTACAACCAATTAAAGAAATTTCAGAAATAGCAAAAGAGAAGAATGTTTTATTTCATACGGATGCTGTTGCTAGTGAATCTGTATTACCTATAGATGTAGAAGAAATTCCCATTGATCTATTAACATTATCTTCAAATGATATTTATGGTCCTAAAGGTGTAGCTGCTTTATATATTAGAAAAGGAGTAAGAATCAATCCAATAATAATAGGTGGTGGACAAGAAAATGGTTTGAGATCAGGATCTCATAATATTCATGGTATTGTAGGATTTGCTAAAGCAGCAGAAATCATGAAGAGAGAAATTGATTCAGAATCAAAAAAATTGAAATTATTAAGAGATAAACTAATTAAACAAATATTAAATATAATTCCTAATTCTTATTTAAACGGACATCCTGAAAAAAGACTTGTAAATAATGCTCATTTCAGATTTGACTATATTGAAGGAGAATCTTTAATTTTAGGTTTAAAAGATCATGGGATAGCAGCAGCGACAGGTTCAGCTTGTAGTTCAAAAACATTAGAACCCTCACATACACTAATATCCTGTGGTTTACTCCATGAAGAAGCTCATGGAAGTTTACTATTTTCTTTAGGTAGATATTCAAAAGAGGAAGATATTGATAAGGTATTAGAAATTTTGCCTAAAGTAATAAAAAGATTAAGATTATTATCTCCTTTAACACCCCCTAAATTATTAAAACAATATGAGGTGAATAATTAAAAAATGAAGTCTACGCAATATTCCAAAAAAGTTCTAGATCATTTTAGAAATCCACGTAATGTAGGAGTAATAGAAAATCCTGATGGATATGGAAAGGTTGGAAATCCTGTTTGTGGTGATTTAATGGAGATTTTTATAAATATTGGCAAAAATGAAAATAATGAGGAAATTATTTCTGATATAAAATTTAGGACATTTGGATGTGGATCTGCTGTAGCCACATCTTCAATGATAACAGAATTAGCGATGGGTAAAACAATTGATGAGGCATATAAAATAACAAGAAATGACGTCGCTGATGAGTTAGATGGTTTACCACCGATCAAAATGCATTGTTCGAACCTTGCTGCTGATGCTTTACAAGCAGCAATTAGAAATTACAGAGAGGGTACAAAACCTGATGTGGAGATAATAACTTCATGTCAATTAGAAATAAAAGTAATTTTAGGATTTGATGAGTTCTTGGGAAAAGGAACCTATAAAAAAGTTGATGATTTAACAGAGTTTAATGATAAAAGAATACTTATAGTAGATAACGGAGATAAATCATTAGAATTAGCTATTAATCTAACAAAAATCACCGGAAGAGTGATCTTAATAACGTCAGGAAAATATATGCCAGGTAGCAAAGATTTACAATCTAAATTAAAAAAATCTGATGTCAAAATGCTTTATGAATCAGAACTATTAGAAGTAAGAGGAACTGATGATGTTGAGAAAGTAATAATTCATGATTATGATGAGGATAATAATTATGAACTTTTCCTTGATAGTGTTATAATTTTAGAAGAGAGGTAAATTTGTTCTTTTTTTTCCTTTTTTTTTATTTATTTCTTTATGTTTGAAATTAATACAAAATAATTATAAATTTGAATAGAAAAATATAAAAAGTTGGAATAAAAAATTTATTATGATAAACGATTAGATCATGTCAATAAAGGTATTGCTTAAAGAAGATTCTGTTTTTCAGAGAAATTTATTTTCTGAAATGTTGTCAACATATAAAAATATTGAAATTATCACAGTTTCAAAAAATCTTGAGAAGATTTTAGACAAGATATATACTTTTTTGCCACATATAATCATATTAGATATCGACATCATAAAATCTGAAGAATTAACCTTATTCGAAAAGATTAAAAAGAAGATCCCCTTACCAACAATATTATTAACGACTTCAGAACCAGATCAAGCGGATTCTTCAATTAAATCTATTATATCAAAACCTTTTGATATAATTATCAAACCATGGGGTATTTGGAAGGAAGAGTTGCCCAAGATGAAAAATTAGCTGATAAATAAAATAATATCTGCTTCTAAACTCGTTCAAGATAGTATTGATGAAAAAAAAAATCTTATGGATAAAAATTTATTTATAAAAAAGGTCCAAAAGAAACAAACAGTTATAAAATTAAAAATAGACCAAAAAGCTGAACCAAAATATGAGGATTATTTTTTTGATAGGAGTCCTGTTTATATTATAAATTTAGAAACCAATGTTATTGTAATGGGTGCTAGTGTAGGTGGTCCTCGAACTTTTGAAAGTATTTTAAAAGAGATACCCAGAAATTTTCCAAGTCCAATTCTTATTGTACAACATATGAATAATATGTTCACAAGGCAATTTACCATTCGTTTAAATCAAGTTTGTAGTCTTAAAGCTATACTTGGTAAAAATGGAGATGAAATTAAATCAGGTATAATATATGTAGCACAAGGAGATAAGCACATGCAAATAATCGAAAAGAATGAAAAACCACATATTAGAATATATGAAGGAGCCCCTGTTAATTTCTGTCGCCCTTCCGTTGATGTATTGTTTTACTCAGCTGCTCGCATATATAAAGAACATACATTAGGGATCTTATTAACTGGCATGGGAACAGATGGAGTTAATGGCCTTAAATCAATTAAAGAATATGGAGGAAGAACAATATCTGAATCTCAAGAAACTGATGTTCTCTATGGGATGCCAAAAATGGCCGTACAATCAGGAGTTTCAGATTATATAGTTCCTAGTTATAAAATCAAAGAATTCATGATAAATTATGCTAAAAAACTTTAATAAATTCTAATTTCTAATTTAATTTGATTTTTTTTTTTTAATAATATGTTAAAGAAAAAGGTTTAATGTTTAAAAATGACAAGAGTTGTTATTATTGGTGGTGTAGCAGGAGGAGCTACTGCAGCTGCTCGATTAAGACGCTTAAAAGAAGATTTTGAAATCATTATTATTGAAAAAGGATTATATGTTTCATTTGCCAACTGTGGCCTTCCATATTATATTGGAAACGTAATAAAAGAACAATCTCAATTGAAATTAATGACGCCAAATAGATTTTTAAGAAGGTACAATATATATGTTAGAGTCCAACATGAAGCCATCTCAATAGATAGAGATAATAAAAAAATTAAGATTAAAAGTCTATTAAATGATGAAGAATATTCTTTAGAATATGATTACCTTATTCTCTCTCCTGGAGCCCGTCCAATTATTCCTAATTTCAAAGGTAATGAAGAAGTTCCTATATTTTCAGTTAGAACTATCCCGGATTCAATTAAAATTAAACAATTTATTGAAAAGAATAAAGTAAACCATGCAACAATCATAGGAGGAGGATATATAGGATTAGAAATGGCTGAAAATCTACATAATCAGGGAATAAAGGTTAAAATAGTTGAGATGTTAGAACAAGTATTAGCTCCAATAGATAGAGAAATGGCTCAGTTTATCCATCAAGAACTCATTTTAAATGGAATCTGTCTACAATTAGGAGATGCTGTTGATTCTTTTGAATGTATTGATAGATGTAACTATGTAATTCCAAAAAGTGGGAAAAAAATTAAAACTGATATGATATTTATGGCAATTGGAGTGACGCCAGAAACATCTTTAGCTAAAAAAGCAGGGCTTAACTTAAGTCCAAATGGACATATTATAGTTAATGAAAAAATGCTATCATCAGATCCATCCATATGTGCTATTGGAGATGCAATTCAGATTAATAATTATATAACAAAACAACCCACATCAATACCTTTAGCGGGACCTGCTAATAAACAGGGAAGAATTGCAGCTGATAATATCGCTGGAAGGAATTCTACTTATAAGGGAAGCTTAGGATGCTCAGTTTTAAAGATTTTTGACTTAACTGTTTCTTTTGTTGGCCTAAGTGAAAAACAATTAAAAAAAACCGATATTAAGTATAATAAAATATATATACATCCAAACAATCATGCAGGATATTATCCAAGAGCCACTCCTATTACAGTTAAATTGATTTTTGAGGTTCCAAGTGGTAAAATTTTAGGGGTTCAAGCAATTGGAGGTCAAGGAACTGAAAAAAGAATTGATATAATTGCAACGGTAATGAAATTTGGAGGAAATGTATTTGATTTAGAGGAATTGGAACTTTCTTATGCTCCACCTTTCAGTTCTGCAAAAGATCCAGTAAATATGGCAGGATTTGTTGCTTCAAATGTACTTCGAGGAGATCATCCAATATGGCATTGGAATGAATTAAATAACATTAAAAATAATAATAGCTTTCTTCTTGACGTAAGAACTCCTCGAGAGTATGCTGTAGGGACGATTGAAGGCGCAGTGAATATTAGTGATCTTGAAATAAGAGATAGATTGGATGAAATTCCAAAAAGTAAGGATATTTATGTTTTTTGTGAGGTGGGATATAGAGCATATATAGCTACTCGCTTATTACTTCAAAAAGGATATCAGGTAAAAAATTTATCTGGAGGATATAATCTTTATAAAATAGCGAAAATGACAATTGAAGAAATTGCAATGGAATGTGGAACTTCTCAGGATTTTATAAATGAGATGATGGAAGAAAAAACTTTAGAAAATAATGGTTATATTACTATTGATGCTTCGGGTTTACCCTGTCCAGGGCCTTTAAATATAATGATTAAAGGTTTAGAAGACCTACCAAAAAATAAAAAACTAATAATATATGCTACTGATCCTGGATTTAAATCTAGTATTGAAGCCTATGTAAAATTAAATGAAGAAATAAAACTTCTTCATTTAGGAAAGGAGGAAGGTAGACTCATTGCTACTTTAGAAAAAGGGGAAATAACTATTGATGAAATTAAAAATCCTATTCAGATAAATAAGAAGACAAGAAAAGAACTAAAAGGTATAAATGCCCCTCCTATTTCTGAGATAGATGTTGATGAACTTTATGATTGATTGAATAGTGATGATCCCCCTAAATTGTTAATTGATGTTCGCACAGCTCAAGAGTATTATAGTCCTACTGGACATATTCAAGAGAGTAAATTAATTCCATTAGGAGATTTAATGGATAATTTAAATCAGTTAAAGTCATATTTAGATGAAGAGGTCGTTGTAATCTGTCATAGTGGGGCTCGTTCAATGATGGCCGCTCAATTACTAGCACGAGCAGGATTTACTGATGTAAGAAATCTCTCAGGTGGCATGATAAGTTGGCATAAAAAAAGCTATCCTGTAAAAATGAAGTAAATTTCACATATATTTTTCTATTCGATTAAGGTTTTTTTTTAAGATTTTAGAATTTATAAAACTAAATCATATGAATCATAATGTAGATTATTAAATAATTAGAAAAATTACTATCAAATAACCAATTTTAAATTTAGGATATTGAAAATTATGGAAAGAAAAAATATATATAAGTGTAGTGTTTGTGGTAAAGTAATAGAGATCCTTAATCCAGGTGCTGAAAAGACCATATGTTGTGGGCAACCGATGAATCTAATGGAAGAACAATGGAAAGAGTGGAGTGGGGAAAAACATACACCTCATATTACGATTGATGGAAATAAAGTTGTTGTTGATATAGGCATTGAGATGGGAACTCCTCATCCTATGACAGAAGAACATTGGATTATGTGGATTGAGATTATATATAAAGACGGTTGTTACAAGAGAAAATTTTTAAATCCAGGAGATGAACCAAAAGCTTCATTTATTGTAGCTAACACAGAAGGAATTTGGGCTCGTGAATATTGCAATTTACATGGACTATGGAAGTCTGGAAAATAAATTTTATTTTTTTTCTTATTATTTAGGTAATAAAATTAAATATTTTGCATATTTAATCTTTTTTTCAAAATTTTGTGTCCTTATACAAAATAATAATAAGTGTTAGAATAATATTAAAATGAAAGTTAATTTATTTATAATAATCTATCAATTTTTAATTTAAAATATAAAATTAGTGGTGTTTTATCATGACATTAGGTTCAATACCAATAGATCTTTCCAAATTAAATAAAAAGAATTTAGAAAAGCAAATTTTAAGAATAGGAATGTTAGCTGAATTAGACGCTATCAATCTATATGAACAGCTAGCTGATATGACTGAAAATAATAATTTAAAAAAATTATTCCTAGAAATCGCTAAAGAAGAGAAGACTCATTTAGGAGAATTTGAATATCTATTATTAAAACTCGATCAACAACAAAAACATGAATTAGATGAAGGTGCCAAGGAAGTTAAAGAATTAATTAAAGATTAATTTTTTTTTTTTCTTAAAAATATATATTATGGAAAAAAATAAAGCAATAATTCTTGATAGAGATGGCACTTTAAATGAAGATCAAGGTTATGCACATAAAGTTAGAGAATTTAAATTTTTATCGGGAGTTATAGAAGGTTTAAAACTTCTTAAAAGTGATTTCTTGTTTTTCATAATTAGTAATCAATCTGGAATTGGAAAAGGATTTTACACTATAGAAGATTTTTGGAAATTCAACGACTATCTAACTACAAATCTTAAAAACAATAATATTAAAATTATAAAAACTTATTTTTGTCCTCATAAAATCGAAGATAAGTGTATTTGTAGGAAACCAAATATAAAATATATAAACGATATTGTTTCGGAATACAATATCGATTTAAAAAATTCTTGGGTAATAGGAGATCATCCTTCAGATGTTCAACTTGGGATTAATGCAGGTTCTAAGACAGTATATATGCTTACAGGACATGGAAAAGAACATCAAGGAGATTTAAAAAAAAAGCGGATATTTCCAACCTTTATAGCTGAAGACTTTTTAACAGCAGCTAAGTATATCATATCTAATAAACAATAATCATTCTAAAAAACCTTAGCTTTTATTCTTTTTACCCTTAATTGTAATCCAACTCTTATCTTCTTCTTCATAGATTTCAATTTCAGAATATCCTGCTATTTTGATAAAAGATTTAAATTCTTCAGGAGAATAAATTTTAAAATTCACTAATTTTGCCCATTTTTCATTTCTTTTTCTTAAATATTCATTTTGACATTTATAAGCTTCATTAACTAGAATTAACATTCCATTTGGTTTTATCACTCTATAAATCTCCTTTAGATCATTTATTAAATCTGACCAAAAATAATAAGCTTCAAAAGCAGTGACTAAATCAAATGTATCATCTTCAAATGGTAATTTCGATACTGAAGCATGTTTTATAACAATATTTCCCTTTTCTATTAAATCTCTATTAACTTTTTTCGCAATTTTTATGGATGTTTTTGAATAATCAATTCCAAAGACCTTTCCTTTTGTAGCAATTTTAGCTAAATTTTTTATATTACCTCCACCACCACATCCAATATCTAAGATTATATCATTATTACTAATCTCTATATGATTTATTCCCCAATTGGCTAATTTTGCATGACTTCCTCTATTCATCCCTTTAACAATTAATTTTCCAAAAAATCCTTCTGGTTTACGAACTTGTTTTATAAAAATTTTTGTAATTCCCATATAAAATAAGTCTTTATATTATTATATTTAGTTACAACTAATTTAAATTAATTTATTATATTAATAAATGAATTATTATAATAAAAGGATTATGAAATAGAAGAATTATTTGATATTAGATTAAATTACCATTTAATTTAAAAAATAATTTAGTATTAGCATTAATTTTATGAATAGTCAAAAAAAAAACCAAAAATCAATTATTTTCTTTAATATAATAAGAAATTATTATAAATACTACTATTTCTTCTTATAAAATAAATAGGTCTAAATAACAGGTGTTTATCAGATATTTCTTAGAAAATTAAATAATGCTGAACTATGGGATAAAATTTAAAAATTAAGGGAATTTATAAAATCAACAGATAATTTTAAAAAAAGGAAATGTTGGCAATGTGATAAAGAATTAAATATATATGATTTTTTAAGTGATAATATTGAATATGCAGCAAAAGAAATTTTTATATTATGGCAAACACCCCTATTGGAATTTCATTGTTGTGATTGTTTTAAAGAATTAAAGATACATGAATTAGAAAAAATAGAATTTGAATTAAAAAGTAGGAAATGTTCTTATTGCAAGAAGGAAATAGACATTTTCTATTATAGTAAATATAATAATTATTTGAAAATCTATGAATTGAGGGATATTTGGTCTAATAAAAAGATTGATATTTTCTGTAATTCAATTTGTCGAAAAGCATACAACCGAGATTTAAAAAGTAGCACAATTTTTTTAAAATAAATTATACAAAAAATCTATTTTAAAAAAGAGATTTGTGTATAAAGACTTAATATTCTTCATCTTTAATTTTGGATGGTATATTTTTTACTTGAGAAGCTAGTTCTTTCCCTAATAATTCTCCTTTTTTAATTTCTTCAGATGTAGGATGACCTTTAAATGATAATGGATCTAAGATATCCCACTTCATTTTTTCTGATAATGTTTCAAAATCTTTCAGTGCACCTCCACTCCATCCATAAGATCCGAAGAATGCTACTTTTTTAAACCACATATGTTTCTTTTTTAATAACTCCATTATGTATTTCATAGGAGGAAACATACCATATTCATAAGTAGGTGCTCCAATTATTAATCCTGCTGATTTATATGCATCAGAAAGAACAAAAGAGGCATCTATATTTGGAACACGATGTACATGAATAGGAACTTCTTCTTGAGCAATACCATTTAACACGGCACTTAACATAGTCTCCGTATTTCCATACATACTTCCCCAAATCACACAAATTTCTGGTTCAGCATATTCTTTATTATAATTAGCATACCTAATGTATTTTTTAATTACAGTTTCAGGTTTTCCTCGCCAGATTAAACCATGTGAAGGAGCGATCATATTAATTTCTAAACCAGCTAACGCTTCAATTGCTTTTAAAACCATTGGAGAGAATGTAGCTACAATATTAGCATAATAGCGGAGCATTTCTTCTTCCCAATATGGCTTATTAGCATCTGGAGTCTCATCATCAAAAATGGATCCCTTATGAACTCCAAAAGAACCAAAGGCATCACTTGAAAAGAGAATTTTTGAATTTTCTTCATATGTGACCATTGTTTCAGGCCAATGCACATTTGGTATTTCTGCAAATTTAAGTTTCTTTCCTTTACCAAGATCTAATTCATCTCCAGTTTTGACTGCTCTAACATTATTCTTTATCCCAAAAAATCCATCTACAAGATCAACACCTTTTTGTGTTGTTATTATTTCCGCATTTGGTGCAAGTAATTTTAACATATATGTAAATCCCGTATGATCAGGTTCAAGGTGATTTAAGACGATATAATCAATATCATTAAAGCTTATCGAAAGTGTTTCAAGATTATTTATAAGAGTTTGAGCAGCACCACCCCATTCACGTACTAATTCTATGAGAGCAATTTTCTCTCCTTTAACGACATATGCGTTTAAGGCAACTCCCTTTGGAATTGGCCAAATACCCTCAAACAAATCCTCTGTGTGTATATTTGCACCAATCCAATATATATCTTCTGCTAATTCTACTAATGTTATTTTTTGACACCTTTAATAAAAATAAGATGATACTGAATCTAATTATTCAAACTCAATTAAATATTTAGTGTCTATGAATTATTAATTTAAAAAAAAAGATTTTTATTGTTATTTTTTGGTTTTTTATTCTCTATGCATTTTATTATGGAGGTAACTCGATTAATCCTATATATGCTTGAGCTACTAATAACGCATCAACAATATCAATAGTTCCACTACTATCCACATCTGCCTCTTCGGGATAAAAAGGTTGAGGATCAAGTCCAATATAATATCGAGCAATCAAAAGAGCATCAATAATATCAACAACTCCACCATGATCTACATCTCCTATTTTGAAATATATTGTAACTACAATTGAGTCAGATACACTATGGCCTTCTTGATCAGTGAATGTGATAGTTATAGTATGGCTACCTGCATTTAAAGAGCTTATATCAATTATTATAAGTACACCAGATTCCCATGAACCAGAGGCAACTAGGATTCCATTTAGAGTAACTGCATAACTAGCGGGATCATCATCATAAGCTGTCACATATAGTTTTCCATCTACAATATCTGGAGGATCTATTCTGGGAGGATCATTTACATCTCCAGATTTTATAGAATTTGTATTTAAACTCCTATTAAAGACTAAATATAATGATGAAATAAAAAAAAAAAGACTAATCAATAGTTCAATCCTTAAGAGAG
>Ga0315549_1003955_pt1 | contig 12798 bp, 14 predicted proteins | sample SalMarSW160200MG_FD_203101 | JGI IMG/M metagenome (GOLD analysis project Ga0315549, IMG submission 203101) | Salt marsh sediment microbial communities from the Plum Island Ecosystem LTER, Massachusetts, United States - Salt Marsh Sediment SW1601-200 ... | reverse complement strand
GATAAGGCGCCGGCGATGATGGTAAATGACGATGTTCACGGTGACCTGACGCCGAAGAAGATATCAAAGATTTTACAGGCGTATAAATAAACAGGAGGCTTTTTTAGTGCCGGAGAAGCGGGTAGTACTGGCCAACTGCGGGGTTATCGACCCTGAAGACATAGCCAGCTATATCGACAGGGACGGCTTTAAGGCCTTGAAGAAAGCCTTGAAGCTGCCCGGTGAGCGGATAATAGAGGAGATAAAGGCCTCCGGCTTAAGGGGCCGGGGAGGGGCGGGCTTTCCCTGTGGATTGAAGTGGGACTTAGCCCGGAAGGCTCAAGGTGATGAAAAATACGTTATATGTAACGCTGACGAAGGCGAGGTGGGGACATTCAAGGACAGGTATATACTGGAAAACGACCCCTTCAGCCTCATCGAGGGTATAGCCATTGCCGGCCATGCCGTCGGGGCCGGAAAAGCCTATATCTACCTCCGTGCCGAATACCGCTTCCTGCTCGGTTTGCTGGAGAAGGCTATCGCCCAATCCAAGAAGAAGGGGTTTTTGAAGCACCTGGATGTAGAGGTGAGGCTGGGCGCCGGCGCCTACGTCTGCGGCGAGGAGTCGGCGCTGATGGAGTCCATTGAGGGGAAGCGGGGAGAAGTGCGCTACCGGCCACCCTTCCCGCCCACCAGCGGCCTGTGGGGCAAACCGACCATTATTAATAATGTGGAAACACTGATGAATATACCCCGCATAATGCTTAACGGGGCCGAGTGGTTCGGGCAGATGGGAACGGAAAAGAGCAAGGGGACTAAAGTTTTCTCGGTAAGCGGGGATGTGGGCAGGCCCGGTGTCTATGAGCTAGTCCTGGGCAGCAGCTTTAAGGAGCTGGTTGAGGATTTAGCCAAAGCCAAAAAAGTCCAGGCAGTCCAGGTGGGCGGCGCCACCGGCAGGATTATACCCGGTGACAAGCTGGATGCCCCTCTTTCTTTTGAGACTGTTCTGGGCGCCGGCGCCGTTACCGTATTTGATAAGAGCCGGGACATGATAGATATTGTCTACCGGACTATGGAGTTTCTGGCCGAGGAGTCCTGCGGCAAGTGCGCCCCCTGCCGGGAGGGGACGGAGGCCATGGCCGGAATACTGGAGAGGTTTTCAAAAGGGGAGGGGTCAGAGAAGGATATCACCGTGCTGGGGGAGATTGCCGACACCATGATGCTGGCATCCATGTGCGGTCTGGGGCAGGCCGCCCCGATACCGGTGATGGACAGCCTGCAACATTTTAGAGGCGCCTATGATAAACGTATTCGCCAAAGTTAGGGGTGGACTATGATAACAATAACCGAGCAGAAACCCTTAGAAGAGATTATACAGTCGCTGGGCAAGGCTAAAAAGGTGTACCTTGTCGGCTGCGGCACCTGCGCTACCATCTGCCATACCGGCGGCAAGTCCGAGATTCTGGACATGAAGGAAAAGCTGGAGGCGGCTGGCAAGAAAATTACCGGCTGGATGGTGGTGCCCACCGCCTGCGACGACCTTACCAGATACGCCCTGGAGGAGCAGGGTGGGGAGGTAAAAAGGGCCGATGCCATCTTGGCCATGACCTGCGCCTTTGGCGTCCAGACGCTGGCCATGTTTTCCGATAAGACGGTCTATCCCGCCCTTAACACGCTGTTCGTTGGCAAGGAGGAGGCGCCGGGGCAGTTTATCGAGGTCTGTATGCAGTGCGGAAACTGCGTCCTGGCCACCACCGCGGGCATCTGCCCGCTGGTCAGGTGTGCCAAGAGCCTGCTCAACGGGCCCTGCGGCGGCTCGGTGGAGGGTAAGTGTGAGGTATCGCCGGATATACCCTGCGCCTGGCAGCTGATTTACGACCGGCTGGAGGCGCTGGGGCAGCTGGAGGCATTGGAGGAGATAGCGCCCCTGCGGGACTGGAGCACCAGCCGTGAGGGGGGACCCCGGCGGTTTATTATCGAGGATAAGCAGGAGCAGTAGCTTTAGATGAACACCGGCAGCAAGAGCAAGAAATTTCTGTCTGATGAAGGTAAGCTAGAAGAGCACAACCCTGAGGAAGCCGCCTTTCGGATGTGGCTCAGGGTGTTTGTCACCGTAAGGTGGATTACCATCCTGGGTATCCTCGTTGCTACCCTGGTTGCTTCAAAGCTATTAAATATTGGCTTTCCAACCCTCTCCGCGTATGGAATATGTGTCTTTGTCGCTTTGTGTAATCTGTTACTGTTATACCAGGCCCGAAGGCTGAGGAAAATGCCCGCCGACCTGGTCATACGCCAGGCCAGGGTCTGGGGCACCGTTCACCTCCTGCTCGACCTGCTGGCATTCATTGTGCTGCTCCACTTTACCGGCGGAATAGAAAACCCCTTCATCTTCTACTTTGTGCTTCACATCATCGGGGCCAGTGTAATACTTCACTACAAGGTAGTCTATCTGTTGGCTATGGCCAAGATTGTTGCGGTTATGCTGCTGGTGGGACTGGAGTACGCAGGGGTAATACCCCATGTTAACCTGGTCGGATTTGCTTCGCCAACGCTATACCAGCAAGGAAGCTATATCCTGGTGGTGCTTATCGTTCTGGGTTCGGCGCTTTTTGCCGCCACCTATATGGCGACTTCAGTCGCCGGTGAATTGAGGAAGAGCCAGCGGGCGGTGGTGAGCCTGAGCCAGCGCCTGCTCAAGAAGAGGACGGGAGAGCTGGAGCAGGCCTCCGTCGAGATAGCCAAACTGGAAGAGGAGAAAAACCGATTCCTGCGCTTTCTGGGGATTGCCGCCCATGACCTGAAAGCCCCGCTTACCGCCATCCAGGGCTTCCTGTGGATAATGCTGGGCGGCTATTCCGGCGAGATAACAGATAAACAGAGAAACATGCTGGAGAGGAGCACCTACCGGATTAAGGAGCTCTTGAACTTAATCAGCGACCTTCTGGATATCCCCCGCATCGAGACCGGGCAGATTGTCGAGGAGATGAAGCAGGTTTCTTTGGGCCAGGTAATTAAGGCTTCTATCGGGGATTTGCGCGAGATGGCCAGGCAAAAGAAGCTGAAGCTGGAGGTAGAATTGCCCCCGGCTCTGCCCAAGATTTACGGCTCGGCCCCCCGCTTGCAGCAGGTGATAACCAATCTGGTGAGTAACGCTATCAACTATACCCCTGAGGGCTCAATAACCATAAGGGTAAACGCAGGGGATGACGAGATACAGGTTGAGGTTATGGATACCGGCATCGGCGTCCCGGCGGAGGATCTGCCACGCCTCTTTGAGGACTTCTTCCGGGCCAGTAATGTAGAGACCAAGGGCACGGGTCTGGGGCTGTCCATATCCAGGAGGATTGTGGAGGCTCATGGGGGAAGAATATGGGTGGAGACTCCCTGTCCGGAAACGGGTAAGGGGAGCAGGTTTGCCTTTACCCTGCCCAGGAGAATTGAAAACAAACGGAGGTGATGGTGATGAAAGCGGGAACAAACCTGGAGAAGGTCTTGACGAGCGGAAAGTTTGCCGTCACTGCCGAGGCGGGGCCGCCTAAGGGGACCAGTGCCGCGGTGATGCTGAAGAAGGGCGAGGCGCTGCGCAACTGCTGCGACGCCGCCAACGTGACCGATAACCAGACCGCCATTGTGAGAATGTCCAGCCTGGCGGGGAGCGTGCTTTTGAAGCAGCAGAACGTTGACCCGGTGATGCAGATAGTCTGCCGGGACCGGAACCGTTTAGCCATTCAGAGCGATGTGCTGGGGGCCATAGCCCTGGGGGTGGGCAATTTCTTGTGCCTTTCCGGCGACCACCAGAAGTTCGGCAACCACCCCACCGCCAAGAGCGTCTTTGACATTGATTCTATTCAGTTGATTCAGACGCTGAAAAATATGCGGGACGAGAAGAAGTTCATCTGCGGTGAGGATATATCGGGGGAAGTGCCCATGTATATCGGGGCGGCGGCTAACCCTTATGCCGACCCCTTTGAGTTCCGGGTGATCCGGCTGGCCAAGAAGGTCAAAGCGGGTGCCGACTTTATTCAGACTCAGGCAGTCTATGATGTGGCCAAGTTCGCCAAATGGATGGAGATGGCCACCGACAAGGGGCTGGACAGGAAGACCCATATTCTGGCCGGGGTGATACCGATAAGGTCGGCCGGTATGGCGCGCTACATGAGGGACTATGTTTCCGGGGTGAGCGTCCCTGATGAGGTAGTTACCCGTATGGAGCAGACGGCCAACGCCAAGGAGGAGGGGGCGACCATAGCCGTTGAGCTTATCGAGCAGATGAAGGAGATACCGGGGGTTCACGGCGTCCATATTATGGCTGTGGGCTGGGAGGATATCGTTTCTGAAATCGCCGAGCGGGCTGGATTATTGCCCAGGCCTATATTATAATGGCAAAGGAGGAGACATGCCGCACAAGATACTGGTAGTTGATGACGACCCTGACATCCTGGAGGCGATAAGCCTGATTCTGGAATCTCAGGGCTATAAGGTGGTTACCGCCCGGGACGGGGTGGAGGGTTTGGCTAATCTCAAGGCGGAAAAACCGGACCTGCTGATTCTTGACCTCCTGATGCCCAAGATGGACGGGTTTGCGGTATGCAAAGAGTTACAGGACCCGAGGTGGTCAAAGTATAAGGATATGCCTATCCTGATTCTGACCTCGGTTAGAGAAGAAGCCAGCCGCCGCCGCTATGAGCTGGAAACCGGGCTTGAACTGGATGTGGATGATTATGTGGAGAAGCCCGTCTCCCCCGATACCCTGCTGGAGAGGGTAGGGAGGCTTATTAAGCGGAAGGGAAGCGCTTAAGAGGAGTGATTTGGATGGAAAAGAGAGCCAAAATCCTGCTAGTTGACGATGACGCTGATTTCGTCGAGTCAACCAGGACTGTCCTGGAGAGTAAGCCCTATGATGTAATCGTGGCTAAAAACGGGGATGAGGGGTTGCGCAAGGCCAAGGAAGCCAAGCCCGACCTGATAATCCTTGATGTGATAATGCCGATTAAAGACGGTTTTACCGCTGCTGAGCAGCTTAAAAAAGACCCCGGGCTTAGCCGAATCCCAACTCTGATGCTGACGGCTTTCGCCGAAAAGCATGCCGAAGCCTCTATACCGGTGAGCCGGGGTTTAACCCTGGAAGCCGAAGATTATATCGAAAAGCCGGTTAGCCCCGAGGAACTGCTGGCCAGGGTGGAAAAGCAGCTTAAGAAAATCGGCTTTTAAGTGGCTATGGGCTCGTAGCTCAGCGGCAGAGCGGTCGGCTCATAACCGATTGGTCGCAGGTTCGAACCCTGCCGAGCCCACTTATGAAGCTATTTCCCCTCAAAAACCGGGCAGAGTTGGACCTACTACGGTCAACTGCGATTATCGGCAACTAGGGAATTATCTAGCTTCCCGACAAACTGCACGCCGTCAGTCATAGGCTCAATAGTGTAAATGTCGTTGCCGATGATGGTACTGTTGAGCATATGGCAAGACCATAGTTCCGTGGAAACCAGGTAGCCATCTTCGAGCGCAGCTATCATAAGGTCCTGGGCGAAATCATCACAGTCGTAAGTGAACTCAATATATTCCCTTTTGTCTATGTCATTACCGGCGAGCCAGGCTTCCAGTTCCTCTACCGAGGTAAACTGCCTCAGGTGCGCCTTGCCTTCCCAATAATCGGCTTCTTCCAGGGCTGTGGTTAATTCGGCGCCTAACCGCTTGGCCTCAATATCCCGCTGGTTTAATTCAGAATTGAGCCGGTTTACCTCTGCGCTGTAGGTCAATAGGTCTGTTTTATGTTCCTCAACAACAGCGCCAGCGTCTTGAAGCCTGCCTTGGTAATCTTCGACCAAGAATACTGAAGCTAGAGCCGGTAAGACGATTATCAGTATGGGTAATATAAATTTTAGTGCCTTCATCTATTATTAATCTATCACAGCTTCAGCCTTATATGAATGGGTCAATGGTCACGAAAAGGTAGTCACTTAGTAGGGATACATTAGTCATAGATAATTCTAGTGGATTTATTCACCAGTTAGTGACCAATAGAGGTAAAGGTTAGAGAGGTAAGATTCGGTAAATATAATATAAGTTAAAAATCGTATTGACATTTACTATAATTAAAGTATAATCATATTGTTTGATAGAACTAAAATCCTTGACAAAGAGTTCACTGGCAACTAAAGTGCCCGTGCACGCGTATCAAGAATAGTAAAATCCACGAAATGAGTACACGGAATTAGCCAAAACGGGGATTGTAGCTTATTTCGGGTAGTACTAAAATACTATAGGTGAATAGCCCGAATGGGCCTTAGTGCATCTTAAGGCCATGCGGCAGAGAGAGAAGGAGGTGTACGCACTGAAGAAAAGTGATGTAATGTATGCAAAATATTTAATAAAGGAGTTAAACTTATGAAAAAACTATGGATAGCATTCGCTATAGCAATGGCAGCCCTGATGGTATTTGCGGGCCCAGCTTTGGCCTACTACCCGCCTCAGGGTGGTGCCAGTGCCGATGTCGATTGTGACGAGCCTGGAGTAGATAACGAAGACCCCACTGTTGGTGATACCGTGCTATTCTTCGGGACAGTCCACTACGATATCTCTGCTTATAACAACAAGAACTATTATGATGACTATGGCGGGTACTATGGAGGCTGCAAGTACGATAGCGGCGCCTATGTAATCCTCAATGCCTCTGGCTATTATGTCGTACTAGACCCGGAGAGCAATACGGTGGCCGAGGATGGTTTCGACTGGTCGACAGGATACGTCATGGGCGACACTGGCAACACCGGTTGGCCTTGTTACTGGCCTGCTGACGAGAACGTCTCGTATAGCATCAATGAGCCTTGGTCCTGGTCAGTGCCGGTGACTTTGGACATGGCAGGAGATTACACCGTTGAGAACGGCGGCGACGCCTCAGCCGAGTATGGGCACTGGGTGCAGTGGTACAAATGGGTGCCCGGTTGTTGGGGAGGAACCTGGGTACCGAATGGCGACCCCCAGTTCTATGCCGAGGGCGACCCAGCTTACGATTCCTGCACAGCTGCGACGACAGTTACTGCTCGTAGTGCATTAGTAGCTGCAGCCAGTCAAAGCCATCCATACCTGGTCATAAATCTTCCCGATGGCTCCAGGCATTTCTACAGCAACGATGGCTGGGGGGACCCCACGACCCAGGGAATCGCCTACACAGACGGCATCTGGCAGGTTGAAATCTCAAACGGCACCGCAATCCAGATGGATGGCTCGTGGCACAGGACGACCTACCTAGATGTTGATGACCAGGGTAATGTCACCGGCAGGTATGATGCCGGCGGGTCCACGGTTGCCGAAGAAATTGGACTGTCACAGCCGATAACCATCACCAAGGTAGGCTAGAGGTAAACCGGGTAGGCTAGAGATAAAAGCTATTATCTAACCAGCAGACCGCCATGACGAGCCTGCTGGTTAGGGTATTATCGTTATTTGGGGGGGCTTGAAAGCCCCCCTTTTTTTGCCCATAAGAAAGTTTACATAATATTATGGGGTAATCAAAGGTCTGTTTATATAGTATAATATAACGGAAGTAAGGAGGAGGGTTTTGCCGTTATACTGGGTTATATTCGGGGTTGGCGTAGCTCTGGGGCTTTTCGGGCTTACCCGGGTCTTCCGGTATCTGGTATGGATGAGACTGACCTGGATGAGCGACGGGGCGCGGAGCGCCATACATTACGCCATGCACGATTTTGAGGAAGGGCCGGTGGCGGTGGTGGACGGCAAGAAGTGCAAGATCGACGAGAGGGCCAAAACACTGCAGACGGGCATGCAGCAAAGAATAAAGCGTTTCCAGAAAGCGGCCCGGTGGCTCTGGCCCCAGCGCGGCGGGGATATTGCCACCTGGACATCGTTACCTCTGGAGGACGCTATTAAATGCGTCGGCAGAGACGCCAAGAAGGTGGGCAAGAAAGCCTCGAACCTGGAGGAGTTCCAGAAATCAATGAACGAGTTTATGGAGAGATATGAGGAGTTCGCCAGGCATTACCGGGATATGGCGACTATAGAGGTTGTCTGGGCAACGGCGTCGTTTGCCCTGGGCGCGTTAACAATAAGTTTGTTTACTTTGTGGTTACAGCTCGCTTAAGACCGGCAGGTTTAAAGCCGGAAGACCTCTTTTAAGCGGTAATAACTAATGTAATTTTGGGGCTTGAAAGCCCCCCTTTTTTTGCCCATAAGAAAGTTTACATAATATTTCAGGGGGTAATTAAAAGGGCTCCTTTGTTGTATAATTAATCAAAAATCTGGATAAGGTGGTGAGCAAGATGGCAGATAAACTAATTCCAGAGTTAGAGGCGCGGCAGATGGCCAAGGAGCTTTTAGACGAGTTTGGCATAACGGCGGGTTTAAAGAAGCAGTATGCCAAGCAGCCGGATGAGGCGGAAGAACTGATTGACCGATACGGCCGGTTTTACTGGATGGTCCGCGAGATGTTCAGCAAACCTCCGAGACAAAAATGAGGCGGTTTCAGGGGCTTGGGCCGTAGTGGGGAAGATTAACTATTACCTAGGCAGGTTTAAAGCCGGAATGACTATCCGGTAGGGGGGGTTGGGAAAAGGGGCGTTTTAGCCTCCCCGAAGCTATATTGCTGACATAACAGCTATTGTGCGTCGCAAAGTGGGCTTATATTGGGGTTGGCATGGTAAAAGGCCCGGGGAAGTGGTTTAGCCGATGTCTCTGGTTTTGATTTTGGCTACTGTTTAAAATATAGCGATAAAGGTTGAGTTTATACCTATGGCAATACTGGCTATAGCGAAAAACGCTGCAGCTAGCGCAAATGATTTGGTTGCATCGGCTTGCTCTACAAATCCTGTAGAGCCTCTTCGGATTCCCGCTTTATAAGCAAAGGCTAAATCGCCATTTATCTTTTTTAACAGTTCTGATGCCTTTTTATCAGCGGTAAACATCTTTTCAACATATTGCTTGAATTCAGCGAAATCTTGTGGGGAATTTTTTACATTTTCAAGTTGTTCTAATGCTTCTTTATAGTTTATTGCCTTATCACTAGAGTCCTTTAATTCAGATGCCGACTGCCTTAAGCTATAAGTAGCATGAGTTGCTTTTGCTATGTTGAACAATTTTATACCGACAAATATCTGCCGAGTTCCCATAGTAATTAATCCGGCAGCGCTTAACCACAAAAATGCAATAACCCCTAATAACCAAGGTTCTATCAACATATCTACCCCCCACTAGTGATTATTACTATTTTACCTCATATGTCTCAAATAGCAACATAATAGGTTTTGCTGGTATATATTATGTAAACTAACCACCTACTTATTTACCGGGGTGTTTAAGAGGGTGCTCCGCACCCTCTTCTTTTAAAAACTTTCCCCCTCCCTTTTTAAGGGAGGGGGATTAAGGGGGTGGGTTTCCTTAAAAATAGGAGAATCCCCTGAAGACCAGAAATCACCAAAAAGGAAAGGACTCCCCTAAAAATAACCGAAATCTGGGGGGATAAGGCGGGGTTAAATAAGGCCGCAGGCCCGCCAAGGTATCAAACCATTAGGGAAAATTTTTAGGGGCCTAGATTTTGATTTGAGAGCGTCATTTTTAGACCGGCTGTTTTGAGCTGTTTAGCACCTGTCCGACCAGTTCCAAAAGCCTGCCCAGCCCCCAACCCCGAACCGACGACACCAGAACCGTGTCCTCATCCGCCGGGGCCTGGTCTGAAAGATGTTTCAGCGCTTTTTTCTCATCCCAACTTTGGCCATCCGGCAACAGCAGGTCAATTTTATTCAGCGCCGTAACCCGGGGCTTTTCCAGAAGTTCCAGGTCGGCCAGAATTTCCTCCACCACCTGGCACTGCTCGGCGGCGTTATGGGAGGTTAGGTCGACAACATGCAGCAGCAGGCTTGCCTCGGCCAGTTCCTCCAGGGTTGCCTTAAAGGCAGTGATGATGGTGGGGGGTAATTTTCGGATGAAGCCGACGGTATCGGTTAAAAGCACCGCGCTTTTATCGGGGAGGGTTAATCTTCGGGTGGTGGGGTCTAAAGTGGCGAAGAGCTTATCTTCGACAAAGACATCGGCGTGGCTTAAAGCATTGAGCAGGGTGCTCTTGCCGGCGTTGGTATAGCCGACTATGGCCACTATGGGGATGCCGGTCTTCTGGCGCTGCTGGCGGTAAAGCTGGCGGTGCTTTCTTATATCGTCAATCTGGTTTTTTAGGCGGTGTATCTTTCTCTGGATAATGCGCCTGTCGGTTTCGAGTTGGGTTTCGCCCGGGCCCCTGGTGCCGATGCCGCCCCCCAGCCTCTCCAGGTGGCTCCACTGCCCGGCCAGGCGCGGCAGCAAATACTGGTGCTGGGCAAGCTCTACCTGCAGCTGGCCTTCGCGGGTCCGTGCCCTTTTGGTAAAGATATCCAAAATTAAAGCCGCACGGTCAATCACCTTGACCTTAAGGGCGTCTTCCAGGTTTCTCTGCTGGAGTGGCGAAAGCTCGTCGTCAAAGATTACCACGCTGTAGCCGGTGCTTTCCTTGAGCGCTATAAGCTCTTCCAGCTTACCTTTGCCCACATAATGCGTTTTGGAAGCCCGGGGCAGGCGCTGTATCACTTTGCCCACCACATCGGCTCTGGCCGTAGCCGCCAGCTGGGCCAACTCGTCCAGTGAATCTTCCGCCGGCCATCTATCGGCGCTCCCTTTAGCGCCGATAGCTACCAGTAGTGCCCGCTCCGGCGAAGGGCGGGTAACAATTGCGCCTCTAATGATAATGCCCCTTTTATTATGTAAACTATAAATACGCCTTCAGTCTTCTCTTAGGGTCGCGCCAGGCTGATATCCGGGATAGGCCCTTGACCACGGCGGCATCGGGGACAGTCAAAGATACCCGGATGTAGCCCTCACCCTGCTTGCCGTAGCCTACCCCCGGGGTAACCACCACCCCGACCTTTTCCAGCAGGTCGGTGGTGAAGTCCACTGAGTTAAAGTCCGGGGGGGTTTTGGCCCATATAAACAGGGTTGCCTTTGGGGGCTTGGCCTTAAGCCCGATATTATTGAGTACCTCAATAATCAGGTCACGCCGTTTTTGATAGATAGCGTTGTGCTCCGGGATGCATGCCTGTGGGCCGGTTAAAGCCTCAATGGCAGCATACTGGATGGCCTGGGGAATACCTGAATCTATGTTTGACTTAACCCTCTTTAGAGCGTCTATCACGTCAGCATTGCCTACCACCATGCCTATCCGCCAGCCGGTCATATTGTAGGTCTTGGACAGGGAATGAAACTCAACCCCTGCCTCTTTGGCCCCATCTGCCTGCATAAAGCTAACCGGCTGGTAGCCGTCAAAAGCGACCTCGGAATACGGCCCGTCATGGCAGACAACGAAATCATTCTGCCGGGCCAGTTCGGCTACCTTATTGAAGAAGTCGAGGTCAGCCACTGCGCCGGTGGGGTTATTGGGGTAGTTTATCCACAGCAGCTTGGCCCCTTTCATGGCGTAGGCCGGTATGGCATCGAAATTAGGTAGAAAATCATTTTCTTCGGTAAGGGGAATATAGTGGGGGCTGCCGCCGGCCAGCATGGTGCTTACAGAGTAAACGGGGTAGGCCGGGTCTGGCACCAGGGCAATGTCCCGGTAGTCAATCAGGCAAAGGGCGATATGAGCAATGCCTTCCTTGGAGCCGATCAGGGGCAGCACCTCTGTATCAGGGTCAAGGGTAACGCCAAAGCGTTTCTGGTACCAGTCGGCTATTGCCTGGCGCAAGCTGGGTAGACCCTCAGTCTCCGGGTAGTGGTGGTTAGCCGGGTCCTTGGCCGCCTGGCAGAGCCGCTCGATTATATGCGGTGGCGTGGGGATATCGGGGTCGCCTATGGCAAAGCTGACTACGTCTTCACCCTTGGCTTTTTTTTCGGCAATCTTTTTACTGATTTCGGCAAAAAGATAAGGTGGTAAATGTTCAACACGTCTCGACATTTTCATCTGACCATTCTCCATTAAATACTATTTCAGCTGGACCACTGAGGAATACCTCCCCTGCCCCGTCCCACTCCACGCCGAGCACTCCTCCCGGTAATTTTATGTCAACTTTATTATCTACGTAGCCGTACAGTTGGGCAGCAACCGCTATAGCACAGGCACCGCTGCCGCAGGCTAATGTCTCCCCTGCTCCCCGCTCCCAGACCCGGGCTTCTACCTTTTTGCGGCTGACCACCTGGGCGACCTCGAAGTTTACCCGGTTGGGAAATATGGGCAGGTTTTCCACCTTTGGTCCCAGCCGGGATAAGGGGAACTCGTATACCGGGTGCTGCCAGAAATAAACGGCGTGCGGGTTGCCCATCGATACCAGGTTTAAGAGCAGCTTGGTATTGGCTATAGTCACAGGATAACCCATCATTGATTTTATGTCAACTAAATCCCCACCTGGCTCTATTACTACCGGGATGTCACTGGCGCCGAACTTCGGTTCCCCCATACTGACCTTAATGCTCGCCACCCGGCTCCCTGTCCCCTCAAGCTTTACCTTTCTGGTGTCTGATATTGTTTCCACCAGCATCTGGCTGGTGGCTGTCTTGACCAGCCCCTTCTCCAGGGTATATTTAACCAGGCACCTTAAGCCGTTGCCGCAGGCTTCGGCCTCGGAGCCGTCCGGGTTGAATATCCGCATTTTAAAGTCGGCCACTTTTGAAGGCAAGACCAGTAAAAGGCCGTCGGCACCGACACCGAAGTGGCGGTCGCACATGGCTATCGCCAGCCGTGACCAGTCGCGTTGGGATTCGTCGGTCTCCAAAAGCACGAAATCATTTCCGGAACCCTGCGCCTTGGTGAACTTCATGCTTGCTCCTGATAGCTCTTTTTAAGCCGGT
>Ga0315549_1003949_pt1 | contig 12815 bp, 9 predicted proteins | sample SalMarSW160200MG_FD_203101 | JGI IMG/M metagenome (GOLD analysis project Ga0315549, IMG submission 203101) | Salt marsh sediment microbial communities from the Plum Island Ecosystem LTER, Massachusetts, United States - Salt Marsh Sediment SW1601-200 ... | reverse complement strand
TTTTATTAAGGATTAGGGGTAATTAATTTTTGTTTCCCATATTAAAATCAATTAAATAATACATAATCAACTTCTGCATTAATTTTTTCATAAGGCAATTGCTGTTAGTTTGTAATCAGATTAAAATAATCCAACTGCAGCAATTATCCTGACAAATCAGTAAATCAAAACGGAAAAGAGCTGATTTACTTTTTACAAAAATGTTACAGGGGAAAAGAGTCAGAAAGTTAAAAATCTACATTCTTATTTGCTAAAAAACCTGCATCGTTATTTGCTAAAAAACCTGCATCGTTATTTGCTAAAATACCTACATTCTTATTTGCGAAAAAACCGACATTGTTATTTGCCATTTACACCACAGCATACCTATAATCCCGGCAATTTTTTATATGCTTTGTTGGCGGTTCGTGCTTTATTTATTTTTTTCTTTATATCTATCAACTTGATTGAAGAATTCCATGGAGGCATAACCTGCATATATCCTAGCCGAATGCTTAATATTTTTGGCTATAAAAAATCTATCTCCTTTGATATATACATTTTTTATTCCATCTATTGTCAAATCAATCTTGCCTTCAAGTACAATTCCCCATTGACTTTCATGGAAATGTTCGGGTACGTCAACATCCTCGGAAAATTCCATAAATACGATTTGATGTTTTAATCCTTGTGATAGATAGGCTTTGATTCCATTAATTGGAACATCTGCTTCAGGCAAATCAGTGATAGGTTTTTGAAATATTTGTGACATGTTTTTATTTTTTAGTTAATCCATGTTGCTATTGATTTTTGTCTAACAGATAAAACATTAAAGAAGATTGCTTTACATTTATACTATTTGTTCTTCTCATTTTCACTACTCATTATCATTGTATTAGTATTATTAGCATGACCGCCAACGACGTTTTGCAATATGGCATGAAGCGGATTGCGAGCAATTCACTATCAAACCGAGATGAAGCCAAAACGGGCTAAAACCGCCCCAATTAAAAACTTCACCGCTTTTTGCTATATTGCGTGTTATGCAAATGTTGCTTTATTTCGCTCATTATTTTATCAGTTCCATTTATATAATCACAATAGTTATTGTCAACTATGATATCTGGTGTCAAATCCTTAGCTGGAACCCCAAAGAAAATATTTACCCAAAGAGTTTTAAAAGGAATAAACTTATTATCCTCCCAATCATGATAGCCATTTGCTGCTCTTATCCTAATCTTAGAGTTTGGTAAAAGAAATTGTTTTCCTTCTGCCCAAAAATGGAGTCTATCACCAATTTCTTGTCCAATTATTACCGCTTTATCTTTGGAATAATATTTTAATCGGGCTGCGGTGCAGATACCAGCCGAGAAAGTTCCATATCCAGTTATAATAAATATATTTCCGTTGAATGCTTTCGGAATTATTTGTGAAAATGCAGCTTGTTGCATATAATTTCCTCCTCCATTTAAACGCAAATCAATTATAAGGTTTTGAACTTTTTTAGATTTGATTGATTCTTCGATTTCATTTACGAATCCATATATCTTTGTCGATGTGTTGATCTGAATATATAGTGAATTCAAAGAATCTAGTTGAAAAAAGAATCCGGGAATATTTGGTTTTGATAAGTATAATGGAATATTTTTAGTCAGTACATGCACCCAATTAGTTGTATCTAAAATCAAATTATTTGAAGGGGCTAAATCGCGCCATGTATCAGATTCATCCGAAAAATCTGTTTTTTGCTCAACTTTTAAGTAATCTATTATTGTGTCTTTCTCACTCACAAACTCGTATTTAATAGAATCCGCTTGTTTTGATATGTTTAATCCTTCAAAAAAATCTGGACTTGCAAACAAATACGAACTTTTATATTTAATCCAAGAATCATTGCCAGACATATATATATCCAGTATATCAATAAGCTCATCAATTGTTTTGTTACATATTTTATTTACCCTTAAACCTAAATATTGTTCAAATCCTTTTTTTGCCTTTATAACATACAAACCGTCGTCAAACAAATATAGTCTTAAAGGAATACGTCGGAATTTTCCAAAATGTACAGATGTGTGTGCATCATCTGCCATGCTCACGCACCTTGAAATCAAAAGCTGAATCTTGTTATCGCTGAGTCTATCAATATTTTGTTTAATGGAATCAATAATTTGATTTGCTTTAAATATTGAATCCCTCGGGAAACTCTTACATACTTTGAAGTAATTTTCCTGGAAATGAGATAAATCTTGTCTCCATGCTTCATTTCTGTTTTCCGGGGTGTCATAATGAGTATTAAATCTTGAATTTGCAATAATCTTTTGAAGAATAATGATTCCAATCAATGAAATCAAAATTATCATAAAAGTCCATTTTATCTTTTTTGTCTTGTTCATAAGCTAATTTATGTGTAGGATGTTCTTTAGCAATTTTGCATAACGGACCAAGCTTGCCGAAGTTGGCACAATTGCCTTATGGCCTTCTTAATTCTACGGCTTAAACCATACATCCGTTTTGAAACATGTGCCAATTTGGGCGAAGGCGCGTATGCGCCGAAGCCGGCAAGCCGTTGTTGGACGAAGTAATTCGTGATATTATATTTTTACCATACTCCTGGTATTAGCTTAAACTTTACTTTTTTACAATATTCTTTATATCCATGTAATTCATTTATTAATGTACTATCTTCTTTTTGTGTTCTATAGATAATTACCAAGGCTATTAAAAAACTTATGAATAACCCAGAATATGAACCTAAGATGATAGGTACACAGAATATACCAAACATGCTGCTTGAGTATCCGGGATGTCGCACTATTTTATATGGACCTTTATCTATTACTTTATGATCACGATCTTTTTGAATTCTAACAAATCTTGAATAATAAGCATTTACATAAAAAGTTATATCAGAAATAAGAATTGTAAATATCCAAAATATTAAAAATGTTATTTGTAAAAATAATTCAGATTTAAATGATAGATTTAACCGACCATAATCTAATCCTGAAAAACAATATAGGCATATTAATAAAAATGAAAAAAGCCTATTAAAGATTATATCCCATTCTTTTATATCCTTTTTTTTATTAAACCTCTCTTTCATAAGTTCTTTATCATTTTTAATAATTGGCATAACTATAAAGTTGAGTGTATATAAAGTAAAAAAAATCCAAGGTATTATCATATCTATTTTACCAGCAGATAAAAAATAGATGATGCATAATGAAGATGGAGCTATTAATGATAAAATAATATTTCTGATCATAAATATTTAGCTTAAAATCTTATTAAAATAAATCATTACGAATTATTTCGTCCAACGTTTAGTGTATGATTTCGTAAGGGATTGCGGACTTCAAACTTATCACGTTACCACCCAAATTTGATGCGGGTGATACCGTTCGAAAACCTCTGAAACCCTTATGAATTATACACATTGTTAGCGGTTTGTTGTTTTCTATTCTATTACATTCTGTCATATATAAATCTTGGTAATATTTTCAGGATTCTTGCAATAATTCCCCAACGCTTTGTTACATAAACTACTTTTTTCCTTTTTTTAATTGCTTTAAAAATCTGCTTCGCTACTTTATCGACAGGCATAACCCAAAATAATCCGTCTCCTTTTGCCATATCAGTATCAACTAATCCTGGTCGAATATCTGTTACAAAAATAGAACTCTTTGATTTTGTAGATTTTTGTCTTAATCCTTCTAAATAGTTTATCTGGTATGATTTCGTTGCATAGTATGAAGGTGCTTGTCTATTTCCTCTAATTCCAGCCATAGAACTTATTGCCAAAAGATGTCCAAACCCCTGTTTTTCGAAATACTTATACGCCCAGTCAATTATATTCGTAAATCCAGTTACATTTAAATCAATTACTTTTCTTTCAATCTCAAAGTCCAATGTTTCATTCAAGTCACCGATTCCGGAACTCATAATCAGTATATCAAGTCCGCCAAGTTCTGTTGCTAATTCTTCCAATCTCTCAATTGTGGTGCTTGTTTCGGTTGCATCAAATGTTTTAATCAAAAAGAAATCTGGTTTTATCTCCTTAAGTTCATTCAACAATTCTGTATTTCTTCCTGTAATTCCAACTTTATAATCATTTTCTGTCAGCAACTTTGCAAGCCCTTTTCCTATTCCCGAAGATGCCCCAATAATAATTGCTTTTTTCATTTAATCTTTCGTTTCATTATTTGTAATGCCTTTTTACAATAACCGCTAACGTTGAGTGTATGCGTAGTGGCGGATTTCGGAGCTCTTCATTATCAAACTGAGATGGTGTTGAAGCGAGCCACAAACCTTGATATTTACTGCTTTCCCCGCCATTACGTATGACACATTGTTACAAGCTGCCATTATTATTTTGCCTTATAAATTTCGCCCAAGAATAAAAAACCGAACATTTTGCACGCCTTGAACTATGCTTATTTAATTGAGAAAAGAATTCTGTTTCAGCATCAATTATCTCTTCTATGTTTGGAGAATCATTTTCATTTTTACAATGTTTCATAAATAAAAGAATATTTTCATCTTTTATTGCTTGTTTGGCTATCATATTAAGTGGCTTATCCGATTTATCCAATTCTCTTCCTAAATCGTTAAGCTTGTAATTTCCATTTTCAAAGTCTAGAAAACCTAAATGCTCAATATCTCTTAATTTGCGTTTATTGTTAGGGTTAAGTACTAATTTTCCACTGACGTAGGATTTGAAAATTGAAATGAAATTATTTGGACCAAAAGCATAGAAGTAAATACCATTTCCCCTTTTACGAGGACTAATATTAATCTCATCTCCAGATTCATATTTAATGCAATATTTAGCCCAATTAAACAAAATGCTTGAAGCTTGCTTTTTAGACGTTAAGGTATGGAAATTAAAAAGGGCTTCTGGATTACTTTCAATAAATTCATTTTGGTTGATATTTGAATTTTTCTTTATGACTTTATAAACTTCATTAATTTTCTTAATGGACAAAGCTTTTGAATACACAAATTGATAAATATTTACCACGTCAGTCTTTGGTGTATCACTTTCAGTAAGGAGACCAAGCAAATATAAGTCTCTAATCTTTCTGATATTTATGGATTTTCCTCGAAGTAATGAACTGTAACTTTCAAATAATGCTGCTGGCGAATAATAAGGTATATGAGATTCTTTATCTATGTATATTGAACCTTTACTTCGTTTTGATTCGACAATTCTATTTTTAATATCGAGCTTACTTAAACCGAACCATCTAACAAGTTGTTTTGCATAGGCATGCCATGTATTTTCTTCAAATTTTTCCGTTTTAAAAATCCGTTTTAATACATCTTTAATATCATCTGTAGTAATCTTCTTTTTTTCTAGTTTTAGTAATTCAATATAAGGTGTGTAATTTTCAAATTTTTGAGTAATGAATGATTCGAAAAATTCTTTAGAAACGGAAGTAACCCGCTCTGTTATCTCAAATTCATCTTTTCCTTTCAGTTTTCTAATCAATCCAAAACTTCTTAATTCTAATAGAATATTAAGAATAGCCTTCTCTGAGATTTTTTTAGGATATGAATCAATCAATATATCTAAAGGTAGTGTTCTTGATTTCTGAAATATTAAAAATGCATCTAAACATGTGTAACTACTTTGTCTAATTAAATAGCTTTCCCCAAGCACAGGTATTTCATTCGTAACAATATAATCCCTAAATATATCCCAATAAATATTGTAAGTTGTACCTGTTCTTATTACAAGGCGCATATGAATTAACTTATCGACAAGAGATTGTGTATCTCCATCTAACTCTGAAATATCAAATGGATTTCCATCATAAGCACGTTTGGCAATATGGTCAAGAAGTCTTTTTTCTTCATTTCCAACTTCTAATAAATCATGCGAATTAAGGGTTGAAATAGAAAAAGTTATTAACATATAACATACAGATTGTCAATAAATTATGTGTTTAAAATTTGGTTAAAACCTTGAGAATCAATATATTATGGCATAACTCTTAAATATGTCAGTAATTATGATTCCCAAGGTAAAAGAACTTAAATTAATTTCTATCTATATGTATATCTGTGATATATATGATTTAAAATTAAAAAGCGCATGTGAGCGTTTCAGTAATAATAACAATCCTGATTTTACTGATCAGGAGGTTATAACAATTTATCTGTATGCAATGAACATCGAACAGCGATTAAAGATAAAGCAAATACACGAATACGCAAGTGATCATCTTCGTTCCTGGTTTCCATTATTGCCCACCTATGAAGCTTTCATTATGAGAATAAACCGTCTAAGTGAAGCTTTCAGGAATTTAGCTGATGTGCTACTGTCTGGATATTGTCCACAGGATTGCGATCTGAATACCAGTTTGATGGATTCTTTACCCATAATTACCTGTTCAGGAAAACGCATACCATCTGTAGCAAAAGAGATAACAGATAAAGGATTTTGCTCAACTAAAAGCATGTACTACTATGGCGTAAAACTACATGCACTGGCTTTTCACCGGCCAGATCATTTGCCTTTTCCAGAAAGCATAGTTATTACTCAGGCTTCTGAGAATGATTTGAATGTTCATAAACAAAACTGGTGTGACATACCCAACCGTAGTTTCTTTGGTGACAAGATTTATCATGATACTGAACTGCTAAAAGATATGACAAGTTCCAGTAATTCTCAAGTATTAACGCCTGTAAAGGCAGTTAAAAATCAGTCGCAGACAATCAAACAATGGGACAAGGCGGCTAATGACCTATACTCAAGAGCTGTTTCAAGTGTGAGGCAACCGATTGAATCGTTGTTTAACTGGATCATTGAAAAAACAGATATTCAAAGAGCGTCAAAGGTGCGTTCTACTAAAGGACTGCTAGTTCATATCTTCGGTAGGATCGCAGCAGCTTTCATTTTTTTAATTTTTAACTCTTAATTCGCATAAATCATTATCAAATAATTCCTTATAGTTAAGTTGTTGTTCGAGTAATTCTTCGATAGATTTTCCTTGCTCGTATTGTTTCAAAGTATGAATACACAATTTCTTTATTAACCACGGGTATCCTTGGGAGCTTTCAACAAGTCTTCTCTCTAGGTCATTACCTATTTGTTTACCAATAGTATTTTCTAATTGACGGACAACTTGTTTTGCATCATTTTGATTAAACTCAGGTACTGTAATGCATTTTGAATAATCTCTTAGTTGATTAAATTTATTAGAAGCTTTATTACCAAACGGCACATTAATTTCAGATTTCCAAGAAAAACCCACTACAAGATTTTCTTTTGCATCATGTACATCAATACAAAATTGATAAAATGCGTCAAAAAGCTTCTCGTTACGGAATTTATCTTCAAATTGGTCAAAAACCAGAACTAAGACCTTTTTTCGTCTCTTCAATTCTTTAAATAATTCTTTCACAGAATCATCATCTAAAACGTTGTAAGGTGAGGTAATATATAAATCTTTAGTAAAAATATTTTTTTTCAAAAATTCAGAGTCTAGTGCCGAATTAACAAGTTTTTTAAATGCTAATCCTATGAAATTTATTGTATTTGCACTCCTTGTATCAACTGCTACAACATGCATTCTACTTTTCCAATATTTTAAAGTTTGGCTACTACCGCGTAATTCAGCTAATAATGAACTTTTTCCCCAACCAGATTTTCCATCTAGCAAGAAAACTCTATCATTTGTCTGTTGTTTTCTTACACTATCTATAAAGACTTTTATTTCTCTTTTTAAATTAGTTCTACCTATAAAATGCTTTATAGAAGCAGGAGTATAGTCATACCAATTCTCACTTTCTCGAATTTCTGTAATTGTATCTTTTTCATTTAAAGTAAGATCTTCACTCTTACAATTGTTCTCTGATGAAGCTGAGATTTCCCAAAGTTCTAACTCTTGAATATCTTTTAGATAAGTCTTTAGGGTTTCAATAATTTCATTGTCAGATATTGGTTTTAAATCTTTATCAAATACAGAGAAATACTTTGGAATACTACCTTCATTTAATAGTGTAACGTAATAAATTCCAATATATGAATATGCTAATGTTAGTTTTGTAATAATATGTCCATCAATTTCTGTGCGTTGAAAAGCTGAAATGAGATTAGATTTTTGTAATGATTCCAATATTTTATCAGGACCAATAAATGATACATTAGGTTTGTCTTTCTCTAATTGTATTTGTAATCCTGAAGCATGACTATCTAATTCTTCAGTATGTATAAAAAATCCATAATCTGCTTTTTCATTTTGAACTCCATAATCAACTGAAAATATGAATTTCTTTATTTCATCAGATTTCGGTTTTTCTTTTGCTTTACATTCCGCATATAGCAACTCATTTTTCATTGTATGCTTAGCGAACAAATCAATTTCCAGTCCTGTTACAAGAACATTTTTTGTTACTTTGTATTGCTGCTTTTCAAGGATATGTCTAATAAGCTCTTCAAATACACCACCATTCTTGCTTTTGTGTACATTTGGTTCAAGTATTATTTTTATTTCTTTTTTCATTTATCCTGTTTTGTGCATTACGGTTTCTTATGGTTGCTTGTAACGGTAAGCATATAAGCAGTGGCGGATTGCATGGTACTTTCATATCAATCTGTAATAGAGCCCCTGCGGGCTACAAACCTTAATTCTTAACACTTACACCGCCATTGCTTATGATGCATTGTTACCCAACGTAATTTATTCATTTGTTTTTTCACCGACAGTAAATTTTAAATAACATGATATACAATGATAATTCCTGATTTAATCATATAAAATAATTTGTTCTTGACGGGTATTAAATAAATAATTGGTTATTAAAAACATGATAAAAAAATGAATAAAAAATACTTGCAAATTTTGTAAAGTGACAAGGTAAATACCTTACTGGCAGCATCATAATTTAACCTAATTCAACAATCCAAAAAGCTAAACTTAGAGTAAAACAATTTTTTCGATTAATTATATAATTTTTCACATATAGTATTTATATCATGAAATTTATTAATAATCAGTATAATATACTATTTCGATATTTATGATACTTTATATCATACCAATAATTTCCACAATTAATGAAAATATCATAATCATTACAATAGCCAACATAAGTATTATCCCTTAATTTGCAAAATCTATAACCAAGTTTAATTTTATCCTCTTTCCCATACCAATTATGTTTATCAATAATTTCTCTTATATAAGGACGTAAGTTTTCATAATCTACTTCCATCTCATATACAAGTATATTACCAGATAGATCAATAGTATGTATTTTTACGTTTGAAATATTTTCCCATATTATCTCCCTTCTAATCTTATCAGCATAACGATTATAATGATAATCTATTTCATTAAAAGATGATTCTACAATATCGCTTACTATTTTATTATCATCAGTTATATCATAAATAAATGGAGCGATATCATGTATAATATATAAATATTCAATTAAGGGTTTTTTACTATCAGATTTATAATCTATTTTGTATTTATGACCCTTTTCAACTTTAATATTTAATATAATTGTTGTAGCAAAACTGTTACCATTAATAAGATATGGTTTGTCCATTAGTATTTTAAATACTACAATAGTATATTCACCAGGAAGTAAGTACATTCGAACCGGACAGATTTTATTCAATTCTTTATTGTCAATTTTAATGATACCCACATCAGTCTTATTTATTAGTAAAGCGAGATTTTCTTTAGGAATTTTTGTTTCATCAAATAAAAGATATTTTTGAGAAAAAACCTTTATAAATGGTGCCATAAATATCAAAAACAAACAAAAAAAACGAACTTTTATCTTTAGAAAAGATAGAGTATAGTAAAAAGGCTCTAAAACAGCATTTAGATATTTACTTTCAAACATAATATTGATTTTAAATATTATTAAAGTTTATTAATAACAGATTATAACATGTTTTAAAAGAATTTATTGAAGTCATATTCCACATTTTAAATAGCTAGGTATTTTACTAATCTTTAAAACAGTGAACAGAAAAATATAATCTTTTGTGGTATTCACCAAGAAGTGCTTTTTTAGCTGACCACCTGATGTCCGAACCATACGCATATTCGGTACTTTATTTCGCGCTAGACCAAAAATTGGTACAGTCAACCTATTGTAACAAGGAACGTGAAATACAGTGAATTCGGGAACGGCACTACAGTGAAAATGGCAACAAGACTGCAGTAAAAATGGCAACAATTGTACAGTGATAAGATGAATAATATTTATTAACCCGTTCTTTTGCAGTAATAAATTAATAATGACTGCGATGGAACCACAACAAAAAGATCTTATCATTATGTACTACGAAATTAAACGATTCCGTGATCAAGAAAAGTTTTCCATTCAAAGGATAGCTGATCATTTAGGAATAAACTTCCGTACTGTTAAGAAGTATCTGGAAATGGAAGAAGAGGAGTTCAACCACTACCTTGGATCCCTCGGAGAACGTTCATTCAAATTGGATTTCTACAAACAGTTTATTTTTCAGTACCTGGATGAATATCCCGACACACCTGCAGCAGTCATGCACGATAAGCTGAAGGAACGCTTTAATGATTTTCCCGAGGTAGATCCAAAGACAGTTTACAATTACGTCATTAAGGTAAGGAGTGAGTTCAATATCAGGAAAGTTACCCGGTCGGAACGACAATATAGTGCGGTTCCTGATCTAGAGATGGGAGAACAGGCCCAAGTGGATTTTGGGGAGAAGCGGCTGCGTACCAGTAAGGGGGGATGGCAGATGGTCTACTTTTTTACCATGTTGCTTTGTCATAGCAGGTATAAGTTCATTTCTTTCAGAGATGTGTCTTTTACAAGTCAAAGTGCAATAGAGGCACATGAAATGGCCTTTGAGTTTTTCCGGGGTATCCCCAGGGAGATCGTTTACGATCAGGATACGGTGTTTATTCACCGGGAAAACATTGGCGATTATATATTGACAGACATCTTCGATCGCTACCGGCTTAGCCGTCCGTTCAAAATATACTTCTGTCATCCTGGTGACCCTGAAAGTAAAGGCAAGGTGGAGAATGTGGTAAAATATGTAAAACAGAACTTTTTATATAACAGGATCTATACTAACCTTGAAACCCTGAACCAGGAGGCAATTGCATGGTTGAACCGCACCGGCAACATGATGAAGCACAACACCACCTATAAGGTCCCTTACTCAGTATGGTGCGAGGAACAAAAATACCTTCTTAACTGGCATCCACTGTTTATAGCACCAAAAGAGAAGGGGTATAAGGTAATTAAAACCAATGTAATCAAATACAGGGGGAATACATACTGCCTGCCTTTAGGGACCTATAAGAACGATGATACGATGGTCTATGTGACTGAATCGGACAATCAACTGCTTATCAGGGATGAGAACCAAGAGACCATTATTACCCATTTTATCCCGGAAGGGAAAGGACAGACAGTAATTAATTCCAGTTCCAGAAGGAATCCTTCCATAAAGGTCAACGATTTACGGAATCAGATCAGGGAGTTCTTTACCTTCAGTTCCGATATAGATACGTTTATCGCCGGAGTAGAAAAACTCTACCCACGATATGTCAGAGATCAATTGTCTGCCTTGCTTGTAAGTTGTGAGAAACATGGTAAGATCAAATCAGAAATAGCTCTTGAGTTTTGTATCAACAACCACATCTTTAGCTCAAATGACTTCAAGTCAGTTATTGAGGGTCAATCATCCGATACCCATCGCCAGGAACCACCACCAAAGATTAAGCCACTTGGAGGTTCAAAAGTACAGCTGATAGCCAATCTGGTTCCGGAACGATCAGATATAAAAGAGTACGAGTCCATCTTTAATCAAATCCCTGACAAACATGAGCCATTACATACCGCTAATTAAACGTCAGGCTACAAGGCTTCGGCTTTCCAGCATCGGGGGTAACCTGCAATCTCTTTTAGAGGATGCCCAGAATAGCAGTCCCAGCTATGATGAGTTCCTACACCGGGTCTTTGGTTATGAGGTTAGTGAAAGGGATAAGAAACAAGAAATGATACGGATAAAGGTGGCCAGGCTTCCAATGAATCATGACCTCGACAACTATGATTATACCTTTGCCTCTGGTCTTAATCCCACCCAGCTGGCCCAGTTGCGTGAGCTCAACTGGATTGAACAATGTTACAACCTGATGCTTAGCGGCCCTTCAGGAACTGGTAAAACATATATATCTGCAGGTCTGGGATATGACGCAATACGCAGAGGATATAAGGTATACTTCCGCAACATGCAGGATTTGCTTGCAACCCTAAGGCTCAAAGATGTCACGGCAACCTCGGCGAAAGAATATAAAAGACTATGTGAAGCACACCTAATTGTATTGGATGATGTAATGGCTTTGGCAGTCAACAAGGAAGATGGGAATCGATTCTTTGTTTTCATCAACCATGTTTTTGAAGCGACATCTTTCATTATAACTACGAATAAATCTCCTGCTGAATGGGCAAAATCACTTGACGATGAAACACTGGCGACAGCACTGCTGGACAGGCTGCTATATAAATGCCAACTTGTTCAGTTGCAGGGTAAAAGTTATCGAATGCAAAACAGAAAGACTATTTTTGATGCAGAATAATAAATGAAGAAAAAACTTTAACTTTAACTTTAATAAAAACACTGTACTCTTGATGCCGAAATCTCTGTACTCTTGATGCTAAAAACACTGCAGTTCAAATTGCCGAAATCACTGCACTTCTGATTCCTGTTAACAACAAGACAAATTTGTAACTGTTCATGCACCCGGACACGCGCATCTGCAAATAATTTAATTCCTGCACCTTGACAGCTTTCTGGCTTCGAGACAGTTTGT
>Ga0315549_1003948_pt1 | contig 12816 bp, 10 predicted proteins | sample SalMarSW160200MG_FD_203101 | JGI IMG/M metagenome (GOLD analysis project Ga0315549, IMG submission 203101) | Salt marsh sediment microbial communities from the Plum Island Ecosystem LTER, Massachusetts, United States - Salt Marsh Sediment SW1601-200 ... | reverse complement strand
AAGAGAAGTATAGAGAAGGTGAATACGAATTTTTTCATGGTGCGTGAAAGTAATGGTATTGACTCTTTGGTCATACGTTTTACATAGGCAATGCTTTCGAAAAAGCCGCCCACTAACAAAACAGGCAACCAGACTTTCAAAGCAAGATCCAGCACTTTAAATCCAAGATACACTTCCGTGATGTAATGGATTATACTTCCCAATACGATACAAAGACCCCATGTAAAAAAAGCCCAGGATTCTACTATAGGTTTTTCCTCAACCTCAATTAGCAGATCTTTAATGGTTTTTAAATCTTCAATATATTCTTTTCTATCCTCCGGGTTATGCACTCTCTTCATACCGCAGCTCCTTTCAAAGATTCAGCTACTTTGTATTTCAAAGTAACTTTCATATATAAAGTAAATCAATAAAAGCAAAAAGTCAAATATTTTTCAGATAATTTACTCTTGATCTTCTCCAGGCAAACATGCAGAATAGTATAAAGATAACCTTCTCACTGGGTAAAGGATCAAACAAAGCATGCGTGCAATTATTTTTATAATCTTTGCCAAATCCATGACCGTGTATTGTATTATGGCAATAGTTGGTTTTTTCGTTCTTTCTTTTTTAGATGAATACAACGGCTGTTTTTATATCATATACGCTTCACTGGTACTTATTTTTGTGGCGCTCTTATTGTTTATAGTATTTTTGCTACATCCTAAAAAAGAAAAGCACCTTAAAGAGCAGAACTCCACTCAACAATTCATTTTGATGACCCTGCGCTTTATCCTGCTGCCCTTAAGCGCGTGTTTCATCTGCCTTTCCATAATCGCGTTTCTTGCAGGCGGCAACAGCTACTTTCTGCTCAATATGGGCTGTTATATTGCTTTTATTATGATCATAGTTTTGTCCGAAGTGGTCTATAAAATCCTCTTTCCTTTAGCCGGGATTGATAATTTAAAATAAATTATGATTTCAGATATAAAGCATAGCTTCCAAGAAATTAAGAAACAGCTCCCTGAGGTTGATTATACATTTATTGCTGAGCACCTTGAGCGCCTGCAAGAGTTTTATTTCAGAGTTTTTTCGCATGAAGCAATCTGCCGGCACATCAGCTGCTTATCTCTGCTTACAGAAGCGGAACCTGTCCAGTTATTATTTCAGGAAGTTCCCGGCGGGATAATCGAGTGCACAGTACTCTCCTCTGACTATCCTGCCTTATTTTCGCTTATTACCGGAGTGTTCTCTGCATCCGGATTTCGTTTTATATCCGGAGATATTTTTACCTATCACAGAATTGATCCAGGACCGGCGCTTAAACAGGGCTCCATGAGTGCTTATAAAAAAAGGTCGAAAAGCCGGCCGCAGCTCCGTAAAATAATCGACCATTTTAAAGGTTTTATAGACAGCCAGAGACCATTAGATATTTGGATGGCAGAAGTAAAAAACCGACTCAAACACGTACTCGCTCTGCTTGGAAATAATAGTTCTGAAGCAATAAATCACGCCAAACAAAAAGTAAACGAAATGGTGGCCTCAAGCCTTAAAAAACTAAAGCTTAACGCCGCCGAGATGCTGTTCCCAATTCAGATAAATATCGATAATTCGGAATCTGACTATACCATACTTCATATCATTTCCGAAGACACCCCGTTTTTTCTCTATGCCTTAAGCAGCGCTCTTTCCCTGCATAATATATCTATCGAACTGGTACGCATTCACACCGCAAACACAAAAATCCAAGACGATTTCTTCCTTTCTGACTTAAAAGGAAACAAACTTAAATCTCCGCTTGTATTAAATAAAATAAAATTATCAGTACTCCTCACTAAGCAATTCACCTTTTTTTTAGGGAACTCTCCTGACCCTTACAAAGCTCTTTGTCGCTTTGAAGCAATCGTGGCCGAAATTATAAAGCTACCGGAAAAAGGCAAATGGTATGATTTACTATCAAACCACTCTCTCCTGAACGAGCTCGCTCAGCTTTTAGGAGCCAGTGATCCCCTGTGGGAGGATTTTATCCGCAACCAATACGAAACTCTCTTGCCCATGCTCAACACTCAAATTAAAGGTAAACGGTTCAGTAAACCGCTGGAAACTCTTTCACTCCGACTTGAACAAACACTACAAGCTGCAAAATCTATGGAAGAAAAGAAAAAAAAGCTTAATCTGTTTAAGGATCTGGAAATCTATCTCATCGATTTGGATCATATCCTCAATCCAAGATCCGGCATGCAAGATTTTAGTAAGAGCCTTACCATTTTGGCAGAAACCATTATTAATAAAGCCACAGCGTTAGTTTATAACGAATTATCTTCTCAATACGGTAGACCAAAATCAATTGCCGGGCTGGAGGCCAACTATGCCCTATTCGGTTTGGGCAAGTTTGGGGGAAAAGCATTAGGTTATGCATCCGATATCGAACTGCTTTTTATTTATAGCGATAACGTTGTAAGCGATGGCCAAAATTCCATAAGTAACGCCGACTTTTTTGAACAGCTGGTTCGGCGATCGGTTTTATTCATTCAGGTAAAGAGAGAGGGAATATTCCACATTGATATGCGTTTGCGACCATTTGGCCAAGCCGGACCTCTTGCCTGCAGTCTGTAAAATTTTTGCAAATACTACGGCAAAGAGGGAAAGGCACATGCGGCAGAGAGACTCGCTTTAGTTCGATTAAGGAAAATAGGCGGCCAACCCGAATTCGGAGCATTAGTCGAACGCATGCGAAATCAAATAATTTATGAATCAAAAACAATCGATCCTCTCAAAGTATTGTCTTTAAGAGCAAAACAATTCCTAGCCAAAACCGATAAAAATAAGTTTAATGTAAAATTTAGTCCCGGTGGATTAGTTGATTTAGAATACTCTGTACAGCTCCTGCAGGTAATCCATGGCAGCGCCATAAAATCATTACGCACACCGCTTATTCATAACGCGCTTAAAGTTTTGGCCGTGGCAAATGTACTCAAACAGCATCAGGCGGAAAGTTTAATCCAGGCCTATAACTTTTTCCGTAATCTGATAAACGGATTAAGAATGTTAAGGGGCTCCGCCCGGGACCTCATATTACCTGCAGCAGACTCAAGTGAGCTGATTCATTTGGCACGAAGAATAGGGTATGAATACACCGACGATCTGTCACCTCAAAAACAGCTTTTATATGATTTCGAAACATGGACTGCGCATATACGTTTGTTTGTTGAGCGGTATTTCGGGAGAGATTCTCTGCCTAACCAGGAAATCGGCAATATTGCTGACATCATTCTTTCCCGAGAAATATCAAATGAATTTAAAGAACGGGTTTTAAAAAAAATAGGATTTAAGGAAATCAATCGTGCTTTTAACAATATTAAGAAGATTGCCGGTGAAGGCAAACAGCTTGAATATTTTACCAGGATATCCGTTCTTGCCGGTGATATGCTTTCACGGAAACCCGATCCCGATATGGCTCTTAACAACTGGGAACGCTTCGTACAGGCATTAAAGAATCCGTTAGAACACTATAAGCTTCTGCTCTCCCAGCCGCGCAGATTAGATATCCTGTTAACACTCTTTTCCGTAAGCCATTTTCTTTCCAATATTCTTATTCGTTATCCGGGTTTTTTTGCCTGGGCAACACAGCCTGAAAATTTACAAACAATACGCGATTTAAGCGCTTTGAAATTCGAGCTCGCAATCGCAGCCCGTCATGCAGCCTCACATGAGCAGTGGCTCATTCATTTAAGGCGTTTCCGTAAAAGAGAAATCTTAAGAATCGCCATCAGGGATGTATGCTTAGAAAAGCCTATCACGGAAACTACATTTGAACTTTCCAGAGTAGCCGAGGCTATTATTGACGGCACCCTGTCTGAAATTTGGGATCAGCAAGCAAAAGAGAAAAAAAAACTTGCCCGCATATTCTGCGTCCTGGCCTTCGGCAAATTAGGGGGAGTTGAACTCAATTACAGTTCGGATATTGATCTCATGGCACTCTATGATGATTCCGCTCCTGCTGCAGAGAATGTCAAAGATACTTTTAACCGCATATTTGAACAGTTAACTCAAGAGCTCAACCGGCACTTAACAGAAGGTTATGTATATAGAGTGGATCTCAGATTAAGGCCGTATGGAAAATCCGGCATTCTGGTTCCATCGCTTTCCTCATTGATACAATATTATAATGAAAAGGCAGCTCTCTGGGAAATTCAATCCCTGATAAAAATGCGCCCGGTAGCCGGAAGTCTAGCCGTGGGTCGTACTTTCATTGAGCGCATTAAACCGCTCCTTAGAAGTAAAATCAATAAACAGGTAATCACCGATTCCATCAAGAATCTAAGAGAAAAATCCCTGGAACATTATGCCAAACACCCTCTTTCTCGTGTACAAGAGGAATATGCAAAATTTGTAGAACTTAGGTAAGACATAACGTTAAACAATTTCTCACCAGACACCTTCCCAGCCCAAAGTAAGAGAAACATACCTGCTCAAAGAAGCACCGAGATCCTGCCATGTGATATCGTCCGCCCGCAGAGCTTTCTTTGTGCTCATCTTTATATATAATTTATGATTCCCCAGCTTTAAAAAGAGAGACAGCGCAGCGGAATAACTTGTTTTTCTTTCCGTTTCACAACGTTCCACCGAGATTTTTGCTGTCACTAGTTGGATGAGCATTTCAAGTTTACATATTGTTACCAGACTTTGGTCTTCCAGTCCGATGTGATCAAGCCTTAGTTCAGCTGTCAGTTTGCAGCTATCAATCTCTAAAGCAACAGCGGATTTTACTTTATGAGTACAATAGTCCTCATTATCCGGAAAAAAATAAAAACTAACGTAGTATTCTTCATTAAGATAAAGCATACTTGTTTCTGCCAAGGCTACTGTGATCTCGAGTGAGGATGACAATTTTTCTTTGCACTTTCGATATTGATCATACAACGGTTGTCTGTGGAAAATGATCCGCTTATATTCTTGTTCCAGTTTCAGCCAGGAACATGGTGTTAAGGAAATAGTACCCCCATACAAAATATTTTTATCATTATATTCGCCATATGGATTCACATAATCTTTACTAAGATATCCCAAAATCAACGCAGTTTGCACGAGATCGCTATTTAAGCCGCACACAACATGTAAAAAATAACCAGGTATAACCAGTGAGCCGCAGGACAGCGAACCCGAAATGATACACGATAAATTACTCCATGTAAATTTGAACCTGGGTGAAATATGTACAAGTCTTCCCCCTGCAAAAATCGGCTTGTCCTCAAACCAGACATCGGAAACTTGCTGCGCCGGAGGTTCAGAAGTAGCTATTAAAGATTCAAACAATAAAAAACGGTCCCACTCCAATCGGATAACAGATCCTATAGCAAACGGTTTGGCTTTTTTACCAAGATAGTAAACCATACAGTTATTGGGCAGAGGTCTTAGGGCCAGACCCCAGTAACTGCTTCCATCCAGTGCAGTGGTAAGTCTTAAATCCGTTTTTTCAGAGAATACACTGCTTGTCGCCGTATAGGCCAGAGGATTCATAATTTCCCGCAGCAGACCGCTTTGGACCAGCGGCCCAATTGCAGAAAAAGGAGTGCTGAATCCAAACGAAGCAAGTTGTTCATTCTCTAAAATACAAAATGCTTTTACAGTATGATAGTGGATTATTGCTCGCAGAGTAAGATCGCTTAAATCTTGTAACTCAGTTGTTAATTTTAACTGTGTATATTCAGCCTGAAGCCTAAGCGGTAGTATAAGTGAAAAGCACAATGCTATAATTATAGAGTGCACTACTTTATGTGAGGAAAACATGCCAAAGTGTTAAGCAAAGAACGGGCCAACTTTATACAGACCAATATACAGTATGTTTACACTTATTTACAAGTGAGTATGATCAATAATAGAATACAAGCGATAACTTGATTTTATTGTGTGATATCGATTATTATCCATAAAATGCAGATATTTAATATAATTACAGGGCATATTCTAAAACTCAAGAAGGAAAGATCCTCCATGGACGCAATGAAGATAATCACTTTGGACAGTTTTACGGTAATCGTTATGTAATTATTAAGTATCAACTTTCACACAACACACGTGCTCACAGGGGAAATAATAAACAAGGAATGCCTCATCATATCATTTATAGAATTGCTTTGGAAGAATGCGCTTCTCTTGATGAATTGATGGATGTTTATAGTAACTATTCAGGTTATATAGGTGGTTCCTATCTTTGGAGTGACATAAAAACAAGTACAGGAATTCTCATTGAAAATATTTCTACTGAACAATCAGTTTATAAAATTACAGAAACATATAACATATATGATGTGGTAAAAATATTAAGAACAACAGCAGGGCCGTTCAGCAGTTTATATTATAAAGAAGATCTTGCCTGGGGAATATGTAATCTCATGACGCATAACCTGATTATTTTCAATAGTAAAGGCCATGGTTTTTACATGGCGAATGGAAAATCTTACGGCAGCTGCAATGCAATTTTTTATTTTAGTGATGACTTTACAAAATCACCCGTTCTTTTTCTGCCACAAATTAAAATCAACTCGTGTGAAAAGGAAATAGGAAATATAGAGGGGGGCATTTATACAGATGAAGAGAAATTTTATCTCTATAAAGAACTAGATAAATCATATCCCAAAATATCAACTATTCATTTTTTAGCTGGAAGTTATGCTTTTAAAGCGGGCTTATTATCTGAATGGATCGAATATATAGCAAAAGCAAGAGAAATCTTACCGGATAATCCAGAATATAATATTGAATATGCAGGCGTACTTATTTACCAGAAGCAATATGATGAAGCTTTCCATTTATTAAATAACATTCATATAGATTATAATTATTCGATCAGATATAAAGCCTTACATCTGGCACTTTTAAGCAATCTATGCAAGGTGAAGAATTTGAGAAATCGTGCTCAGGAATTAAAAAATGAATATGAAATACTATTACAGGAAAAACAATACATAGATCAAATAGAAGCTTATATTAAAGCAATTACTTATTACGTCAAATGAAATATATAAAATAAGATAAAACTAATAATATTAAACAGTGCTACAGATATTACGGAATACGTGCTATAATACTTTTTAATTTCGGATTCTTGACAAGCTCATGCTCCAAAGCCACAATCCTGGAACGATTTACATATGACTTTTTTTGAAATGAATATTCGAACTCCGTGTGTACATTGTAGATTCCCTGCAGCAGGGCATATGTGTCTTCGGTCATAACAATCTCTTCATCTGTAGGTATGACAAAGACTTTTACTCTGCTGTTTTTCCCCGTAATATCGGTCTCCGTATTGTGTGTTTTGGAAAGCTCATTTTTTTCAGGATCAATGGCGATACCAAGCTCCTCTAATCCGGCCATACATTCCGCTCTATACAGAGGACTCATTTCACCCACACCTGCTGTAAATACTAAGGCATCAACTCTGCCTAAGGCTGCATAATAGGCTCCGATATATTTTCGCAGACGATAGGCTTCAATATCAATTGCCAGCCGTGCCTGAATATTACCCTCTTCTGACGCTTTAATTATATCTCTTCTGTCAATATACTTCTGTGTAATGCCCAGTAGACCACTTTTTTTGTTCAATATGGTCTCCATCTCCGCCGGAGCTATACCTGTTTTACGCATAATATAAAAACATATTGCCGGATCAATATCGCCCGAACGCGTACCCATTACCAAGCCCTCTAACGGAGTCAATCCCATAGAAGTATCCACCGATATACCGTTCTTGACCGCGTTGGCACTGACACCGTTTCCGATATGGAGTGTTATCAGATTACACTCAGCGGGTTTTTTTGCTAAGAGTACCGCCGCTCTTTTTGCTACGTAGAGAAGCGAAGTACCGTGAAAACCATATCTCCGTACATGATACTGTGTATACCACTCATAGGGCAGCGCATAAATAAACGCATGTTTGGGCATGGTTTGGTGCCATGCTGTATCCATAATGGCACAGTGAGGAATATCAGGTAATACTTCCCTTGCCGCTTCAATACCCATAATATTGGCAGGATTATGCAGTGGACTTAAGTCCGCGACCTCTTTAAATATATTTAAAGCCTGCTCGTCAATTATTATAGACTTGGAAAATTTTTCCGCTCCGTGAACTACCCTATGACCAACAGCTTTTATAGCCTTGAGATCACTGAGTGCTCCGTGCTCTTTGTCCAAAAGCAGTTTTGTAATAAGCGCAATTGCCACTCGATGATTCGGACAATCATGCCTGCGATTCACTTTTTCTTTGCCTTTGCTGTAGTGATCGATAAATGAACCTTGCATACCCACACGTTCCACAATACCTGTAGCCAGTATTGCTTTTCGCTCCCAATCGAACACCCGATATTTTACCGAAGAGCTTCCGCAATTCAGAGTGAGAATAATCATTCGCTATCTTCCTCCATTTATAAATCTAGGTGATGAGCCGTTAAAAATCAATGATTTTAGCACCATCTTCAGCAAGTAATTTATTTATAATAGTGCGGTTATCAAGAAGAGGGCTTAAAGACAAATCAAAATGCAATCTAAAAATCGTTTTTGCGAATAATCTTGATACATTAGCACAAATATACCATTCACGTTCGAGCAACGATTTATCATGATATACGGCATTGGCGCCTATTATCCTATAGAAATATTTTTTTTTGTATGCCTTTTCAAAATGCTCGATCGCCCTTCCCGTAAAAAACGGCAAGCTCACTGCACAGATAATTTTTTCAGCACCCATTTGCCGCAGTACATTCAGCGCTTTAAGCAGAGTACCGCCGGTTCCCAACAGATCATCACTCATAAATACATTCTTGCCGGCAACATTTCCCAACAGGTTCATATCAGCTATATTATTATCAAGTGCGTCTTGAGTAAGCTTGGAATAATCTCTTTCTTTATAAAGCAGAGCCAGTTGTTTTTCAAATGACTCCGCATAAAATTTATTTCTATCGATCGCACCGGTATCCGGTGAAACGATTACCAGGTTTTCATCCCTCACATTAATGATGTGAGTCAGTGCTCTGATTATTTGATAAGAAGCATGAAGGTTCTCCACGCGCAGATGATTGAAGCAGTTCTCAATTTCTCTTGAGTGAATGTCTAAAGTAATAATACGATCCACGCCCATATATTCAATAATTTGTCCAAAACGGGCCGCAGTAAGACCCTCCCTGCCCTTTTTTTTATGTTGACGTGAGTACGGATATGTGGGAAGAACTACAGTGACACGTTTTGCTCCCGCTTGTAAAGCGGCATCTATAGTTACATAAAGGCAGAATATATGATCATTAATCGATAATACGGGTTCTTTTTTTAAATCAGGAAATTTAATCGGGTAATGGTTTGCAACATCCTGTACAATATAGATATCTTTATCACGAACAGATGTGAGCAGCTCGGTTTTGAACTCACCATTGGCAAAATAGGTAAAATGCACAGGCACCTTAAAATCGGGGATGATAATTTTTTCTTGATTATTATGCGCCTGCGGGTATACGGATTGCAGGTCTTTATTGAAGTTTATCTTCTTTATGATTTCCGCACGCGAAAGTTTGTACTTGCTCTCTAACCTTTTCAACCGCTTCTCGGATTTTATTGTTGAGATTGATTTTAAATGATTAATTATTTCAGCGGCAAAATGAATCCCGCCAGGACAGGCAATAATTCCAATATCATATCGATTACTGTTAACCATAGGTCGATATCAAGCTATATTGTGCCAAATATTTCTTTTTTAATATTTCTAACAGTCAACCGTACATTCATTACCTTATTACAACACTTAGGTGCATGAGCAAGCTCTCTCTCACATGATGTACAAAAAAAAGTTCCGTTATTATCTGCTTCCATTACTTTTCCGCAACACTGCGGCAGCTTTTTAACTTTTTCGCATTTTTCACAAAAAAGTTCCTGTTCGCGCAGGCAAACCATGTTCTCCTCCTTTTCTGTATCACAAAAACTTTAAAAATTACACGCAGATTCCACCATACTGCAATTTTATTATTTATTTATTTCTTAAAAAATCCAACAAGTGCGTTACTTTTAGACTCAGTAATGTACAATAGTATGGCTGCCTTTTAAAAATGAACGTAATGACAATATCATAATAAATACATCACAGTCAAGGGCGAGCCCTTTAAAAAATTGCTTTAAAAAGTTGATAGCGTTTACCTAACAGCTTTGTATAAGTGTTTTCAACATGAATACCGTTGTTTACATATAGTTGCTTACGTTTATTAAATTCATTTTCAGCTTTGTTATAACAGAGATTGCCTGTATTGCCGGTCGCAGTTTTAGCCTTGAGCATATGCTGCGGATCATAACTTTTAAGTTCAGCTAAATGCAGACCGATCTTTTTATAGGCATCCCGGAACGGAACCCCCTGTTTAACCAGCTCTAATGCCGCGTCAGTCGCATAGATTTCAGGGATGAACCCTTTTAACAAATTCTTCTCATTTACCTTAAGCTTTTGAATCGATAGATTCATTACTTCCACACAAGCCAAAGCCGTATTTATACCGCGGATAAAGGGAGCTTTTGTTTCTTGAAAATCTCGATTGTAACCTGATGGCAGAGCCCTTATAATACTTTTGATTTGTAATGAATACGCAGCAAGCGTAGCTGACTTTGCTCTTACCAACTCCAGTGCACAGGGATTCTTTTTCTGAGGCATAATACTGCTGCCTGAACACAATTCCTGCGGAAGTGTGAAATATGCGAACTCCGGCATAGAAAAGAGTATTAAATCCTGCGCCAGCTTACTCAGCGTAAGTACTATCTGTTCCAGCGCATCAATGATAATCGACTCAATTTTACCACGGCTGTTATTGACATATAACACATTGTTTTGAAGTTTTGAAAAGCCCAATAATTTGGTAACCAGTTCCCTATCAAGAGCAAGCGGCACTCCATAACTGGCGGCAGAACCCAGAGGGCACATATCATTAAGCTTATATGCGGTATCTACAAGGCATAAATCATCCAGCAGTTGCTCAGCAAAGGATAGTGTCCAAAGCCCGACGGAAGATGACATGGCTATCTGCATATGAGTGCGGCCAGGCATGGGAATATTCTGATATTGCTTGGTAGCATCAAGTAACGACCGGATGAGCATCATACAAGCAGACTGAAATTGCAGAAGAAAATCCCGGGCATAAAGACGTAATGCAGCAATAATCTGATCGTTACGCGATCTGCCTGTGTGAATTTTTTTCCCTGCATCGCCCAATTTTTTTACAAGATAATTTTCAATTGCGGTATGACAATCTTCCAATGTACGCTGGATTGAAAATTTGTCTTTGTCGGCGAATTCAATAACGGCAAGCAGCTCTTTTTTTAAAGCAGCCCGCTCGCTCATTGAAAGAATACCAATAGCTTCAAGCATAAGAGCATGAGCGAGTGATGCCACACAATCCGCACCGAGCAGATTTGTGTCGAGAAGATAGTCTTCCCCTACAGTGAAGGCCTCTACGAGCTCATTAAGTTCATAATCCTTATGCCAGAGCTTTGCCAAAAATTACTCTCCCGCTTTAAGTTTTTGGTTGCGTTTTGCCAGAATTTCCCACGGCAGACCTCTTATCTTGGCCGCGTTTGCGCACCAGCGCTGATCAAAACCCGCTGACTTGATCGAACGAATCTCCGGATAGAAAAGAGAGGAATGCGGTCTATTACGAGATACAATTTCTATAGTACCTTTATAAAGTTTCACTTTGGTAATACCATATACTGCTTTCTGACTTTGCTCGATAAAAGCATCTAAATCCGCTTTTAAAGGATGAAACCATTCTCCATGATACACCATGTAAGCCCATTTGGCATCAACCATTTTTTTAAACTGACGCTCCTCTTTGGAAAGACAAGCACCTTCCAAATCCTGCTTTACCTTTAATATAAGCTGAGCAGCCGGCGCTTCATATATCTCTCTGCTTTTCAAATCCATAATACCGTCTTCGAACACATCGATAAAACCGATTCCATTTCTCCCTGCAACTTTATTCAAATAAGGAATAAGCCCGGCTAATTTCATTTTTTTACCGTCAATCGCCACAGGCACCCCTTGCTCGAAGGTGAGTTCGACTAATTCAGGTTTATCAGGAGCTCTTTCTGGAATGGTAAGCCACATCCAAATATCCGGAGGCAGCTCTTGATTGAGGTCTACCGCTCCTGATGCAAGAGAACGACACCACAAGGTTTTGTCGTCACCGCCGACAATAAACTCATCCACCGGCACTCCCCACTCTTGGCAGAGAGCGAGCTCCTGCCCGCGGGTAAGATCAAAATCACGTACAGGCACCAACACTTCGAGTTCAGGTGCAAAATATTTAAACACATTATGCATGCGGTACTGATCGTTTCCCCGGCCGGTTGATCCTTCCAAAAGACTGTCACAGCCCAGCTTGCGGGCCTCTTCGGCTACAATACGCGCAATAAGCTGACGGGTCATAGATGTGGATACAGGATAACCGCCATAATCCGAATTGGCGTGAATTGCTTTTTTCAACCATACTTCGGTAAACTCATCACGTGCATCTATTACTATGGGATTAATACCAAGCTGCTTGGCCCGGTTTTTACCCATATTGATTTCTTCTTCGCCCTGACCTACATCTACAGAAATGGCAATTATTTCTTTGACCATATATACTCGTCTTAACAATTCAATCCCCAGGGTACTGTCCAACCCTCCCGAAAAGGCAATCGCACATTTTTTCACCTGGGGAACGGGAGTGGCTTCAATCTTTTTCAATATTTCATTGACAGATATCTCCATAACTCACTTCCTTTACGTAAATTATCGAAAGGACACAGGTTACATCAAGAGGCGGTTCT
>Ga0315549_1003947_pt1 | contig 12817 bp, 20 predicted proteins | sample SalMarSW160200MG_FD_203101 | JGI IMG/M metagenome (GOLD analysis project Ga0315549, IMG submission 203101) | Salt marsh sediment microbial communities from the Plum Island Ecosystem LTER, Massachusetts, United States - Salt Marsh Sediment SW1601-200 ... | reverse complement strand
CACCCATGCGGCTATGGAAATAGGCCAGAAATCATGGGCTAATGTAGTTAAGTCGAATGAATATTTATCCCCTATCGCTGTCATAATACCAGCTTCGGTATGCAGTAAATCGCCTAAATACATATACTCCGCGATTCCGTACAATTGACGGATTATTCGTCTGATCACACCATTACAAACTCCGATCATAGCTGCCTTGCTGTAATTCTCTTTTATCATAGGTTTCGGTAAAGTAGCTTTTGCCAATATTACGACTTCATCTATTTTCATTTGCTCTCCTTAGATTTTCCTGCTTAACTTGTAAATCTGCTGCCGGAGGAATTGGAGGGTTGCTTTTACTTCGAGGGGATCCTCTCAGTATATCTAATTCAGCTAAGTAATCTTCTTTGAAGTCTTTGATTTTTTGTATATCGGCTTCAGGTTCCTTAGTTAAAGCTTTCCAAGCAGTTGCCGGTAATAGAAAAGAGTCTATAACATATTCTGATAACTCTATTGGGTCGCTCAAGCTATAATCCGGCATTTGTATATATTCGGCAACCAGAGATCCATCATTCTCATCATAAATCCGGATTTCGTTACCGACTAAAGCCCCGAGCACGGCGGGTCTAAAATAAGCGTAAGGATCGCCTTCATACTTATATATTTCATCGATATCAACGAAATGGATCCTTTTATCATCAACCCAGCCTCTAATACTCAATTCAAAAGTGGTGTGCGATAACCCTGTTATATCATAATAATCATAGTTGGTCGCGGAGCTTAGAGATAAACTACTCTCCTTTACCATAAGCCCTCGCAAGAAGATATACTTGGACACTTCAAAAAGATTAGGAATAACTCTGCCCTTTAACGTCCTATTCAGGGTCAACAACAACATTTCCGGGCTATAAAACCCTGTAGCGTGAGGTTCCGAAATTAAATGTCTTACTTCTTCAACTACATCACTGGCAGTCATCTCATTCTTTATCAGCTGTTATTTCATCTATTTCTTTCAGCAAGCCTCTAGCTTGTTCACCCAATTCTGTCCCAGGCAGCATCTTTATTTCTCTCGTCACCTTTCGTATTTTGGAGATAACTCCCCCGCTTGTTTCCTCTTTCGGAGAAAGAAGAACTTTACCTTTAGCGAAATCTTCAAACGGGATTTCCTTTGTTCCGGGAAAAGCGTTAAGGATCCAATTCGCGTAAAAACGCATATTGTATATCTTCTTTTCCTTTTCACCTTGAGGGAATTCTTTCTTGTAATGAGCCAGATCTATTACTCCGTAAGTATTCGACCTCATAGTTATCCTTTTTTTCTTATCCACATAATCAGCGTATTCAGGATGTTGAGGTGTCATATATTGAGCTTTCACGAATTCCCTCGGATATAGCGGGACAAAAATAGAAGCTCTCGGAGTCGATATAGCGATATAAATATGTTCTTCAAAATCCTGGGGGAAATCCACTCCTTCGCAATAGAAAAGTCGGATATCATCAGCCATCTCTTTAGGGAGAGTTTTGAACCATATTTTTTCTTCTTTTTCATATTCCTCCAGAGGGAAATCGGGATAATTTTCTTTGATACGATTCAAAATATCCGGGTAAGCCACTTTTTCGGCTCCTCTTTTAGCAAGGCATTGATTGACTGCCATTAAAACCTTAGAAAGTTTAACTACTTCCGTTTTTTCAACCGAATTATTTTCTTCCATATAAAAATCTCCTTTTTAAAAGGGGGTGGGCAAATAACCCGCCCCCCTTCAGTTTATTAACCTTTACGTCAACTTAAGTAACGATAGGGTGAAAGGATTTTTGTACTTCAGAGTTTTACCTCCGAAAATCATGAATCCTCTCTGGGTTCTACCTTGCTGCCTGAAGTCGACCGGCCACTGCATCCAGGGAATAAAGTTCTTCCCTGAAATATTTGCCGGATCGATCTTAAAAGCCCATCCCGCGATTTCGTGCTGAAACATACGATGTCTTACCAGGTGGATGTTATATCCACCTATATAAGAGGGGATTACGTCGATCTTGAATTCCAAAAATTCTTGAGTGGTAATTGTCCTCTTGCCATCGTACATCTTATAGATCTCGTCATACATCATGTCCCCGCAGAATAGATAGACGTCATCCGAATCACGGTGAACGTCCATCTTTTTACACGCGTCTCTCCACGCTTCCGGACCAAAAGAACTCAACGGTATATCAATGATGTGTTCGACTTCATCATCTTCGGTATTAGCCCATTTAACCCATTCATAAATCCCGTCACCTGACCACCATTCATCACCGGATGCCGCCTTATGAGCTTGTCCCCACCAGAAGTTGAGTTCGAAATCTTCTTTGTATTCCTGGATGACTCTCGCGTCCTCCCAGGGAAGATCATCAAGACGAGATTCTTGTTTAAGTCGGACTAAAGATCGAGCTACGAGAGCGCTATTGAGATACATATAGTTAAACAACTCGCTTGGAGTGTGATACTCTCTGGAAGCATCTCCACCCTCTTCGTGCTGTTTGCCAACTATATGGAGCCTATCTCCTACCGCATAGGTAACTCCTGTTGAACTGTTCGCGTCTCTGGTAAAAGTAACGTCCGTTGCACTATCGACCGTATAAGCTCTCATCTGTTCCGAGTCCTTCGCGGAGCCAAGAGCTTGTACGAGATCACCGGGGAAGAGATTTCTCGTGCTGGTGAAGTTAATTCCTGTTCCATCTCCATCCGTATCTAGACTGGCGATCTGGAGAGTCCTCCTCGGAGGTGGCTCATACGACCAATCCGTCTTGGTCGTATCGGTATTGGTAAACCCCATCTTATTCGAAAGCTGATATAAAGGTGTTCTGGTTTTAGCAACCCTCCCTATTATCGGATCGACATCGAGGTATTCCTTTGAGGAATCTACCATTTCTCTCCAATAACTGGGGGTATAGCTTGGTGCTGCCATATTAAAAACCTCCTACATTTTTATCTGGTTGCGCCTCAGGTGTATTTCTTATTAGTCAGATCTGCGAGGTGTTCTAAATATTGTTTCTCTGCTGGTTCGGAGGATTCTTCGCCAGGGATAGAAGATTTACTTCCACCTTCTGAAGGGGGCGGTTTATTCGCTACTTCTTCTGGGAAGAACATATTGCGTACCGTCAAAACCGGATGTTCTCTGGACCAGACCACATCTATGAAAGATTTTGTTTTTTCTCCCATAGGGTTTTTCGTCGGGTCCTTATCCAGGTACGGCAATATTTTCTCCATTAAAGCAATAGCTTTTCTTTCTCCGTCCTTATCCTTTGCGTATTGTTTTTTTAAAGTGTCAAAATCTTCTTCTATCAAATCCGCCACGATTTTTCTATCTCTTATCGCTGCCAAACTCTCGGATTCGCTCATCCGGTTCATGCTGTTTTTCATAGTGCCTAACATCGATTCCATCTGCGTTTTCATTGCTTCGATCTCTTTCGTGGTAGAAGGGAGCTTAGAAAGTTGATTGCTCAACTCGTCTAATTTTGTCATCTTAGAATTAAATTCTTCAAGGTACTTTACGGGGAGACCTCCTTCTTCAGTGCTACCGGGCTGGTTTTGACCTTTAGGTTCTGGTGAGATTCTTCCGGAAACGACTTGATCTATTTTTTTTCTAAGAACTCCCAATTCATTAGCCTGCAATGAATGCATCTTTTCCTGATTGTGCTGCATTTTCAAAGATTGAAGAACAATCTCATCAGGACTCATTCCTTCGATTGAGGAACCAAATTTACGTTGAGCGAATTCTTTAATCTCTGGGTCTTCAATAGATTCGAGAGAGAACCCAGCTCCTCCTGCTGCTGTTTCTTTTCCCGGAGAGTTACCCTCTTTATCCGGTACTTCGTTAGGTTTTGGCATTAAGCCTCCTTTTTCGCGGGGGTTGAGAAATGGGAAGGATTAAACTTAAAATCGTACAGAGCTTTTTGAAGTTTTTTTTCTAACCGTTCCTGTTCTTTCTTTCTCCGCACCCCACCAAAAAGTGGGAAATAAGTACTAGTCCAATCTTCCAATAAATCACCCTTATCCGCATTTGTTATCAATTCTTCGACTTCTTCGAGTCTTTGAGGGGATTCCTCTATACATTTTCTAAGATAGTCGATAAAGTTTAGTATAATCTTGTATTGAGAATCCTTTTCCCCATTATTACTGTGTCGCAGAGCCTTATTATATTTTTCTTCATTGATGCCAAACAAGTCAAATAAAGCTCCCACTACATCCTGTTTTTTCACAAGACGCTCATAGATAGATTTCAGCTTTCGCAATTCTTCAAGGTCCTTATCGAGTTCTATCCTTCTATCTATGTCATCCATTGATCGCTCTCACTTCCTGGGTATTCCAGTAAAATAAGCCATCGCATTTAGTGTATCATTAGCCAAGATAATTGTAACTTTAGATATAACAGAATAAACGGTAAAAGGCCCATAAAGAGGGAGAGTATCTATCAAAAAAGTATCGGTAAGAGCCGTGACTACAATAGTATTCGAGTCAGGCACTGGATACTTTTCCGCAGGATATAATGAGTCTGTACCACTCTTGAATCCAACATAAGGATAAATTTCCGTCACAACCATTGCCGTATCATCAGCTATTCCTGACGCGTCTATCAGTATAGTATAATATACCCCTTCATACATATAAAAAGGGAAAACCGCAGTAATATCCATCAAAGTAGAGTCAGCAACGCCTGCGACAATTTGGCTATTCGTCACATTGTAAAATCTATCCCGCAATCCGACAAGCGGAACGGCCAAGAGAAGCACTAAAAAAACCAAAAGCAAACTTTTACGCATATAACCTCCTATGTGGTTGTAAGTTTTTCTTGTCCTGGGGCAGCCCGTAATTTCGATAAGACAGTTTCAAGGTTCTGGCTACCTTCTTCCATGGTAGCGGGCTCCTTTTCAGGACGGTTCGCGAAAATTTGTCGAATCCCCGGGGCCCCGCGAAGAGCGTCCAAGAAAGAATCAAGGGCATTCCCTCTATCGATCCAATCCGGCCAGGCGATTCCACCAATTTTCAAAGCAGTTAATACCATTTCTCGCAATCGTAAATCGCTAATAATATCTTCACTCATTCTCGGTTGAATCTGTACATCATACTTTTTCAAATCAGATGGTTTGAGTTTTCTATCAAAGTCATTCCCCATAGAAGCGAACTTCTCAAAGAAATCCTTCGGTGCGTTCTGGAGGTGTTCCATTATCCCCTCACCCCAGGGTTTCCAATAATGATCTTCCGACACTTTTTCTCTCAACCAGAACCTTGAACCAGCCCCTCTGTTCATTGTACTGACTTCGGGTGTCGTCAATCTCTTACTTACAAGCTCCCCGGTAGCTCCGGGAAGAACTCCCGTCAGCCATCTCATTTCATCCTTAAGATTATTAATATCTATAAGCTCTAATCCTCGCGTCGCATCCGTAAACGGAACGGGTTTTGGCTCAGTTGTTCCGTCCCAGTTGAGAACCGCACCGGGACGCGCGTTTTGGAGCTCGTACTTATTGACTCCCGGAGGACATAATATCATATCATGAGCTCTTCTACTGTTATTATCCAATCTCTGATTGCGTAAAATATTTATTTCAAATTGCAGCCACTTCGCCAATTCCGATTCTCCGATTGCTGGTATTTTTAAGGATTCAGGATTATCGATATGTAATAGATACGGGAAGTTATAGGGGAATTCTTCCTCTGCCCTGACAACAGTTTCTCGATTTACGAGAGCGAACATTTTATTCGTTTCCTTATCCCAGACTTCAGTCAACAAAATTCCTTTCTGCGGATTATGCGGATATCGTTTATCGAGAGTAATATCTCCTTCCTCAATTGACTGGACCACTTCCTGGATATATTCGGCCTTACCTTTGAGGTAAGAGATAGGCACTACTTTTTCATGAGAAGCCCACCGGACATCGCACCATTCCCTTACCTGCGGATCATATAAGAAATTCCAAGGGTGGATTAATTCGGTGCGGAAAACATCGTAAGGATCATCAGCCGGCATAATTTTCGCGGGACAATAGCCGTAAATAAGTCTATCCTGATTAATATTATATTGCCGAGTAAATCTATAGGATTGAGCCAATAAGATTTCCATAGAGTTCTGTGCTCTCAACTGCAACTGTTTTATTCCCGGGCTTCCGTCAGCACCACTGATTTCCACAGTAAGATTTTCACTTGTACCCATAAAATACATCATTTCCCGAGCCTGAATAGTCATCACAACAGGGAAAATGAATGGAACGAAAATGTTGGCCCTCTTTCCTACTTGTGTTCTGGGTAAATTGGGAGGAATCCCCCTCCAGAGCCTATAAAGTTGGAGCCATTTAGGCTCCTCTTTAGCCCTTTCGGATTCGGCTTCTTGTAATTTAGTATGCCATTTAGCCCCTAATTCCAATAACTCCTGACTTAATTTAACCATAAACACCCATAATTAAATCCGAAATATCCGTTTCCTCTTCCCCATAAACCTCACGATACAGAGGTTCATCCCCCATGTAGCTATCGGACACTTCGGATTGTGGTTGTATGTGTAGAAGATTTGCCATCTCTATCAGATGAGCGACCGCATCCGCGAAATCCTTAAATTCAACCTGACCGAACAATCTAATCTGATCGATATAATGAGTTGGGATACTTTCGTGGAAAGCTATTTCCCCTCGGAACAGAGGATATTCCAGTGAGTTCACCAATCTTTCTAATTTGCTTTCATTATGAGGAGATAATTCCATAATTTTATGATCTATTCTCGAATCCCCCCTCATTCTTCTATCGCCGAGTTCTTTATCTATTTCCGTGAGGGCTGCTATCTCCACTCCGATTTTATAGGGATTAAAATAAGTGTCTATCTTTTCTAATTCCTTGAGTTTTTCAACCTGTCCCATTTTCTTAATAGCCCTTCCATAACGGATAAGCCATCTTCCCACCGAATCCCTCTTACCTGCTACTGAACAATTCTTATCCTTTCCGTGTGTCGCGGTAGCAGGGTCCAAAACTGCTAGTGTCCCGTTCGGAAGAATTGGATCCTTCCATACGCCGACCACCTCTCCGGTATCCTCATCGTAAACTTCAGAACCTACGATTTTCCCTTCTTCCAGGATCTCCCTGTACCGTAAAAATTTATATCCGGATAGTGGGGATTCCCCTTCAGCGATAGGAGTCAGATCAAAATTAGCAGCGTACTGTTTAGGGGTTAACTCGTATTTCCGTTTATACTCGAGTTCTTTTTGAGGATATTTCTGTTCAAAAGTTAAAGGTTCTCCGAATCCGCCAGCGGGCAAACGGTATATTGTATATTCAGGGTGTTCTTTCATAATAATCGAATAAAGATCCCTAATTTGCCAGGCGGTACCCTCATGGAGAATTCTAGCATGGGGGTTAACAAGTAAATTTGTTAAATTCGCCGCCCAGGAAATAATTTTAATCATTTCCGACATAGAGCGGTAATTAGATTCATTGATAACGTCAGTGGTATATATTTTATCGTAGTGTTTTGATTCGGCTGAACTTCCCGGGCATATTACCTCAAGCGTTTCTTCCGTAAATTCCTGTGATCTATTTACAGAAAACGCCGTTTCAGTCCATTTCCTACCCGGAACTATCTCCGGGAAAAAAGCTTTAAATAGAGGACTGGTAAGAATCGATTGTATTTTTAGAACTATAGCTGCGCCAATACCTTCTTTATAAGCACCCAGCCCTATTCTGACACACGGATTATTGATAATATCCCAGACGGGGCCCCCGATAACGATCAATGAGCTGGTAAAAAATCCTCGAGGCCACATAAACAGCATACGCTCCCAGGGCAACCATTGGAGAATACTAGCCCCCGTGCCATGCAGTTCCGAGTTCATCGGATAATCCAGACCGGGAGCGCCTATGGGTGTTACGAAAGCTTCATTGAAATCACAAAGATACTTAGTTGTCAAATACCAATTGCTGCGGAATGAATCCGCAAGCATCATCTGTTCTTTGGTAAAGTTGTAATCAGTTTCGGGGTAGCCCGGGTGTCTCTGCATCGGAACTAAAGCGCATCCTGTTACCAAGACCAGACAGATGAGTTTCAGTAATTTTGATTTTAGCAGCCTCTGTATTTTTTTCAATTATACCTACAAATTTGTGAATTGCATTGACATCTTCTTTCGACAGATAGCCTCTCTCTTTCCGTTTCTCCTGGGGCATCCTTTTCGGCATAAACTCTTTCAGGGAAGTAATCATCTTCTGTACCAGAACCATCTCCTGATCACTCTTCACAGACGGCAATTTCTCCATCAAAAACATAAACAACGCTCCCGCATTATTTTTCGCCCACTCTTCCTCAGACCCAGCCTTTTCAACTGAATCCGAAAACCGTTTAAGATACTCTTCGAGAGAACGCCCTTTCGAGGAGTCGACATCTTCAGACATTAACCCTTCTTCGCTTTCTCCGCTGCTTTTTTCGCTGCTTTCCTGGCATCAATCGTTTCCTTCGATTCCTGGGGTTTAACTTCCGTTTCAACCAACTCGATATGGTCGACCTCATCCATGCTGAAATACTTCTCCACGACCGTAATCTTCGCCTTATTGCTCTCCCCTACAACCGCTACATCATTCGTGACCACAAATCCGCCATAAAACATCTCCCGGATCTTCTCCCTCACAATATTAGCGTTAGAAGTGCCCGCTAACACGATAACTGGTGCCTTATCCTTGTCATCAAACAATATTTGCGCACTGTACGTTTTAGACATTTAAACCCTCCTTTTTAAGGCTTAACCCAACTTCCGCTGGGCTGTAAATTATTTATACTTACATTCTACGACTTTGTTCCTACTAAATCTATACTGAGTTTCAACCGAGTTTCAACTATATATACCCCCTAAATTCGACCTCCACCCTTGAAAAACAACAACTCTTGTTATACTATGAAAAAAGATAATCAAAGACTCTTTTTTGTAAAAAATCAGAAAAAACCTAAAATCAGAAAAATTATACGCACGTTGAGGAGGATGTTTCCGCTGTTCCTGGGTGATGGCTTGGGGGGTTCGAGGGGTCGAAACTGGGACTATTCCTTAACTCTTGCCAAGTGGTTGAGAGCCAGAGCTTTGAGTATATCAATGTCTGATAATAAACCATTATGTAAACTTAATTAAGGGTAGTATTCGCAAGGTTTTAAGGCCAAAAATAGGGTAGGTCTTCAGAGCTCCGTAGATGGCGCGGCAAAACCTTTGAGACTTTCAAAAGCTGAAAGTAAAAGGTTCTCGAAAATCTGGTTCCTTCTCCAGTAGCATTCTTTAAAAGGTTGGGATAAGATAGAGGACGCTAAAACGAAACGGGAGTCCTTTTAAAATGTTGTTTTTGGGAATAGAATAACATCTTAATTGAAATATAGTTAGTAGTATAATATATATTATATAGTAATTATACTATTAAGTATAATGTAACTAACAGCCCCGCCTGGTTCGTGGGCGTTGACCCTCTCCCCTCTCTCTCTTAGCCCCGTTTTGAGTATTATCGTATTCTTTTCTATTGTCAATTGATGTTAACTTATGTAGAATGACGTCAAATTATATTGAATGGCTTTTATCCTTATTATTCAATGCTTTACGTGTACTTATCTATTATTGTGTCAAATATTATAAACTTACGTAGACTTACATTATCTTTGGTATTATTCTTTATTGTATTGATTGTCAAGCGGTTAAGGTGTTCGGTGCACTTTGGAACAATACTTGTATAAGAAAAGGTAGTTCTTTGAAAAATTAACCGAATAAGCAAGACAAGCAGGAGGGATAATGATAAACGTATACAATGAAAATAGTGAAATAGTCGCAAGGGTAAACTATAGCAATAATCTTGATTACTGGGACGGCAGAAATTGGACTTGCGGAAGTACTGGAAGACATAAAGGAATCACGCAACTAAAAGATGGGCAATTTGTTCTTATCTTTGGCACTCAATGGCAAGGTGAACAAGACAGTGCGGAGATAATCAGCGAAGAGCAAGCAATTCAAGAGATATTGAGAAGCGATTCTCCTGATGAACTTCTTAAAAAGTTTCATTTGACAGAAAAAGCAAAAAAAACTTTAGTTGAAGAGGCGTAAAAACTTAACCCGTCCTGCTTATTCGGGTCCCGCCCTGGGAAACTGGGGCGGGTAATTCTTTGAAAATAAAGCCTCTCGGAAGGGCGGGGTATCCAACTCCGCAGGTTCAACCGCCAGGTATGATTTTCAAAATTAAGCACGGAGTACCATTCCTAATATCCGAAAGGCTATTGACAGTATAGTGCAAGTAGATGTCAATGTCAAGGGTAAAAATTTAAACTTTAAAAGCGAGGTGTAAAAATGAAACAGTTAACAGAAAAGGAAGGAGGTGGCACAATGAAAATAGGTGATATGGTACAAGTTAAAGGCAAGCCTGGAAGATGGGGTAAGATTTTAAGGGTACGCAAAGGAGTTAATAAAAATGGTTTCCCCTATCATTTCATTACTGTAGATTTTGGCAGCGGTGAAGAAACTTATGGCAGAAGACAATTAGAATATAGTAAACGAAAAGATTAAAAAGAGAGGTGTAAAGATGAAATATAAGCATATTGAAGCAAACGGGTGCATAGTAAACATTAGGGAAGGGTTGACAGACCGAAAAGGGCGTCAAGTTACAAGTATTGAGATAATCCCCGACAACTACGCAGGAGAGAAGCCCTGGAGAGTTTACCCAGGAAAACATAATATTCGAGTAGTTCAACTTAAAACAAAATCGGAAATGGGCTTATTAGGTAGGGTATAATGATTAAAGACAAATCTTGGAAAAAAGCAGATTACCCCAATGCAATACCCTCTTGGCGTAAACACCCTATAAGAATAAAACCTAAGCCCCTTACAAAGCAAGAGCGCCAAGTCAAGAGAGTATTGGCGAAATTGGATTGGAATAAATTAGCCACAATAGGCAAAGAATAAAAGAGAGGTGTTTCATGGAAGCTAAAAAATTTATGCTTGATACGATTACCTACAACCGCAAGGAGATTGACAAGGGAATAATACTCGGAGAGCGCCCTTATCGTTGGACACTTAAAAAGAAATATTCCCCTTGTTTCGCAAAATACGTAGATGGGGAGTTCTGCAGCGAGTTGAGCCCACAGAAAAGGAATTTCAAGGTCTATATTCCTAAGAGCCTACTACAACCAGGCAGGGACATTTTTATCTACAAGCAAGACCACGACCAGGAGCTCATAACCTTTGTTATCCATATAGTCGGAGTAGATGGGAATATTGTAACTCTTATCAAAAAAGGAGCATAAAACAAATCAACGGGGCTGGTTTTCCGTAACCGTTACACACCTCCACCAGCCCCGTAAAAATAGGAGGGTAGATGCCGGATATAATCACAATCGATATTATGTTAGATGACCTCTCCGAAGAGAAGCAGGCGGAGATTATGGAGGCTTTCAAGCTTGGTTACAAAGAAGGGAATTATGACGTATTCCCCATCGCTCAAATAATAGTCTCGGACGATGAGTGAATACGTAAAGGGTTCGGTTGTCTCTTTTTGGGACGACACCGGCAAACAAAAGGCTGGTCAGTTTATACGGCAAATCAGACGGGGGAGATTAAAGGGATGGTTCCGGATCCGCACCTCCGTACATGGGAAAAACAAAATAGTTACCGTAGATGAGATAGAAAAAACCTTGACAACGGACAGGAAAAAATTAACCTTAAACAAACCCGAAGGAGGGTGAGATATGACCATAAGAGAAATAAAAGAAAGAATAAAAGCAATAGAAGAAGCGCAGAAAGAGGATATTTATGAAGGAGGTCATAGAGCAGAAGATGATTTATATTTACGCTTCATCGAATATGTTGCAACTGGAAAAGGAAAAAATTTAAAAAAGAAAGCTAAACTAATACTTTCTACTAAGGACTTACCTTTTGAGCGTTTTTACGCTTAAGGGAACGGACAGGAAAAAATTAACCTTAAACAAACCCGAAGGAGGGTGAGATGAAAAAATATGTAGTAAATAAATGCGATAAAAGTGGAAATATAATAACTGGCTATCAGGAGGTATTAATTGGAGACACAAAAGAGGAAGTAGAATTTGATTATCGATCCTACTATGAAATGACTGATAATGAATTTGTTGATGTAGAAGAAATAGAAATACAAGGGCAAGAAGGAGAGCACCCTTGAAAATAGACCCTGAGAAAAGATATACCGCCAAAGAAGTAGCTGAGCTCTGGAATTTAGAGAAGCATGGCGCTTACACAATCCGGAGAAAAATAAAAAAAGGAGAGCTTACCGCTATCAACTATGGAACCACGAAAACTCCCCTTTATCGTATTTTAGGCAGTGAACTTATCCGCTATGAGAAGGATCACTTGACTTAGTTTACGTAGATGGGGTTATACAGTTGTTAGAATAGGTTTTTTTAATAACACTCCAGAATATCCGCTCCCACCAAGTCCAACTACGACAGCTCCTTTCGGGACCCAAACTCCATTTTCCTCTACCTCACCTTCTCGGGCCTTTATATTCTTTAAGGCTTCTTCCATGCTTTCGGCTTGTATCAGAAACTTATTGTGCCCTCCAGGGTATCGCTTACTCGCTACCACTGCTTCAAAATATATAACTTCTCCCATTTTTAACATCTCCTTTGTTTTATGGTTAAATATATAGATCACTTCTTCTGCTTGTTATAATAATACTTCTTGGCAGCCTTATATGGTACTCTTGGGCGCGCACTTGAAGCACCTTCTCGACAACCGGTAAATGGGTGCACGAATTGGTTTATAGTGCTTGGTTCGTAAATATGCTCTGACATTTTTCCCTCCTTTTGGGGTTTGTTTAACCGGAACCGTCACCGTAACCGGA
>Ga0315549_1003941_pt1 | contig 12835 bp, 6 predicted proteins | sample SalMarSW160200MG_FD_203101 | JGI IMG/M metagenome (GOLD analysis project Ga0315549, IMG submission 203101) | Salt marsh sediment microbial communities from the Plum Island Ecosystem LTER, Massachusetts, United States - Salt Marsh Sediment SW1601-200 ... | reverse complement strand
TTATCCTTATGATGTTTTTATTGTCAAAATAGTTGGCACAAAGACATTTAAGAGGTTAATTCTTAATCCCGAAGTATTTGAAAGCTATGGACATTTGGAATGGGGAAATATTCAAACCATTTCTGCCAGCACGGTTGATGGTTATATCACTTCTGATTTAGTCAGAGAGCTTAATGACACTAAGGTCTATAGGTTGACCCCGGATGGCGATGTCGGAACTAAAGGATGGGTCAATATGACCGCAGCCGATTTTGAGTCAGAGGGTTATGACTGGGATTCCATCTATGTCATCAACGTGACTGACCGCGATAATTATACGACCGGTTCGGATGTTACAGTTGGCGGAGCAGTCAGCGAAGGCACCCAATTAACTGTTGCCTTGGCGGCTGATACACCAGCGGCTGGATTAGCTATTGCTTATGAAATTCGCGCGCCATTCACAAAGGTTAATTTAACCGCTTCCAATGACGGCAATATTACAGTTGACAGCGTAACTCTTCAAAGAGCAGGCACAGGAATTGACAGTGACTTTGATCACTTGGTTTTGATTGATGCTGATACCAATTTGCAAATTGGTCTCAGGCAGACCCTTAACAGTCTTCATCAGGCCACCTTTAATGATGATTTTGTAGTGCCAGCAGGCACAACCAAGTCAATCATATTAGGCGGTAATATAGATGTTTCTCCCGGAGCGGGTAATGTTCCTGCTTTGAGTTTAGTTAGTATTACCCTCAAGGGTGATGCAGTAGTTAATGGTACATTGCCTATCACTGGTAATGCGATGACTATTAATACTGGCGTAACCTTGGGACAGGTAACTGTCGCTCGTGGCGCTTATGAAAATGCTACTTCAACTACGCTGAAAATTGGTCAAACCAGCTATACCATTGGTTCGTATAAACTGTCAGCCAATTCCACAGAAGATCAGAATTTAGAACAGATTAAGTTCTATCAGCAAGGAACAGCTGTTTTGGGCAGTGATATTAGCAATTTCAAGCTGTATCTTGACGATGCTACCGACTTGGGAGCGACTATGACGGTTAGCGGCAAATATGTGGTTGCCGACCTCTCTAGTAGTCCCTTGTCAATTGCCAAAGGGTTAAGCAAGGAAATCACCTTAAAGGCAGATGTCTTAGACGGTTCAGCCAGGACTGTTAAAATGGGCGTTTACCGAACTACTGATATCTTGTCTAGAGGTGCGACCAATGCTCGTTACAGAATAACTGCTTATTCAGGCACCGGCTCAAGCGCTAGTTCGCCGGTTATGAGCAACAACCAGCATACTATTTCTACTGGTACTCTTCGGTTAGACCGCGGTACTAGTGTGGGAGCTGCAAATGTTGCCCCGGGCGACGATGTTGTAATTGGCGCTTTTGATTTTGTGGTGGCTGGTGAGCCGATTGATATTACAGAAATTATTTTCACTTCCAGCACAAATACTAATGGCATGAAGAATGTCAAAATAGTTGATAGTTCGGGAAGTGCTATTTGGGGTCCGGATGATATAGCTGATGGTGGAACCACGGTTACTTTCTCAAGTACGGCTCGTTTGCCAGTAGGGACTAACACTTTGACAATTAAGGCAACCTTGCAGTCGCATTCATTTGTTACGCCTGATGAAACATTCTATATGACCCTTTCCGCTTCCAATGTTACGGCTACTGGTGTGACTACAGGCGATGCAGTAACGCCTACCCCGTCATCGGTTTCAGCCAGTACAATGACTGTTAAAGTTGGCGCTTTGGCGATTAGCCGTGACGGTCTGCCGACCACTAGCAGTGTAGTTCTTGGCCAACAGGATTTCCTTTACGGCTCATGGACGTTAAGCGCGAGCAATTCTGGCGAAGATGTCAGGATAACCGCTATTAGGGTTGGAAACGATTCGGCTACTACTACTAATAGTGACGCTTTGACTCTGTACGACAAGTCAGTAAGCGAAACAGAGTGTGCGGCCCAATACGCGAACGCTGCTTGGACTAGCTATGGATGTGCTTTGGATCCCGTTAAAGACGGGTCATCCGGCACGACCACCTTTAGCTTGACTAATCCGATAGTTGTTACCAAAGGAACTAGCAAGCAGATTCAACTGCGGGCTGATGTTAGGACTACTGACACTGGCGGAACTTCATGCGGCGTTGGTCATAAAGACGAATTTGTGCTATATGTTGATGGCACAACCAATCCTATTTCGGCTGCTGGCGTAAGCACAGGCACTACTATTACCTCTACAGGAGAATCAAATAGTGGCCCTATAATGACTATTGCTTCTGCCGGTACGTTGACCATTAAACTGGATTCGGGTACCCCGTCAGCCAAGATAGTTACAGCTGGTGAGACTGTTGAAATAGGCAGGATTAGGCTGACTGCTTCCAATGAAATCATTGATGTGACTCAGTTAATTGTTAAGTTAGGTGATGGTGGTATGGACGGAAATATTGATGCCTCCGCGGATGATGTAGAGATGCTTTATCTGTACACGCCAGGCGAGAGCACGGCGTTTGCTTCCGGTAATATTGCGAGCGGCGCGACAACCAAGACATTCGATATTGAAAAAGGTATCTTGCAAGTGCCTAAAGATACTACGGCTGGTCTGGTTATTATTGTTAAAGCGAAATTTGCCGGTATTGGCACTGGTCAAACAGGCACATCAGGAGCTGACGTAACGATTGGTCTTGGCGGAGCAAATGGCATCAAGGGTTATGGTGTTGCTTCTGGTACGGAAGCTACAGACGCATATACTAACAGTACCAGCAGCGCTATGGTTTTGCATCTTAGCAAGCCAACCGTTAGCTTAAACGCTTTACCGGCTACCAAATTGCAGACAGGAGCTGTTATGTTTGATTTCAATGTCGCTAATAGCACAACCGAAGACGTTGCTGTGTATCGATTAAGCTTCTGGACAGCTACTAGCGGTGATATTGATGTGGCTACCGCGGAAGTAAAGGCTCAGCTGGAAGGTGAGTCCACCATGAAGACCGTTGGCGCTTCTTATGCCGGTGAGGAAATAGCTGGTGATACTTGGAATAAAACCTTCTCTTATGCTTTGCATACAAAGGATGATTCAAGCAAGACCCAGACTCCTTACGTAATTCCGGCAGGCAAGAGTGCCAGATTCCAACTGGTGGCTGGTTCAGTAACCGGTACGGACGATTCCCCCGGTGAATGGTTAACTACTTATATGTCCGGCGATACAGCTACTACCACAGCCGCTAATATATCTGAAATCAATGCTGAATCTTACACAGCCAACAATCAGGGTAACTTTGTCTGGTCAGACCTGCATAGCGTTAACGATACAATCTACGGTTCAAATCCTAACGCATCTACAACTAAAGCTCAGTGGTGGAACGGCCATTTAGTTCCCGGATTGCAGACCACTTCTACTGGTCAAACTCTCTTAGAATAAATACTGCTCCTTGTACAGTATTGAGGTTGAGAGTTTTCAAAGTAAAGAGCCCCAAAGGGGCTCTTTACTTTTGGATGAGATTTGCTTAATATATATTTAATGTCTAAGAAAAAAATTATTATTTTATTAATTATCTTAGCCGTGGCTGGCGGAGGAATTTATTTAGCCAAAGATTATTTTTGGCCTGACAAAAATAATCTACCAACTAATGAAGAATCATGGGATGACGAAAAGTATCTGGCCATTGGTTATAGCCAAGAGCAAATTGATAAACTGGCTGTTGAATTAAAGCGACTTGATTCTGTGTTGGAAAGTTTTCCCGATGATTATGATACGCTTTTAAAAAAGGGGAATATCTATTTCATGCTGGAAGAGTACAAACAAGCGGAAAATGTTTTCCTGCAAGCAGTGGAAACGGAGCCGGATTTTGCCTCAGCTTACGCTAATTTAGGCGAGCTATACACCTCTTTTCTAATAGACAAAGACAAAGCAGTAGAGAATTATAAAAAAGCCATTGAATTAGCTCCCTGGCACTCTCAATATTACCGTTCTTTGGCTGATTTATATTGGAGTGATTTTCCGGAAAAAGAAAACGAAATAGAACCGTTAATGTTGGAAGGAGCTGAAAAGTATCCGGAAAATAAGGACTTTTACACTTATCTGGCCAGTTATTTCCGGCAAAAGAATAATTTAGCTAAAGCAATCCAGTATCTAAAACTTGCCCTGAAAATTGAGCCGGATAATAAAACATTAGAACAGGAGTTAACTGAACTGGAGGGTGTTTATGGACAATAAAAACCAATTGCCTTGTTCATGAAAAAAATTGTCAGATTTATTAAAAAAGAGAAAGTCCTTTTATTTTTTTTATTTGCTTTAGTATTGCTGTCCAGATTATATTTTTTAGGTTCTAGTTTATGGCACGACGATGCTTTTAATTTTGTTGACAAAGCAATAAATTTAGCGATAAATGGCCAATATCTTAATGCCCACAGTACTGGTTATCCGTTTTGGATTATTTTTTTAGCGTTAGTAATGAAAATCGGTCATCTTTTTACTGGCCAATGGTCAATAATTTTTTTACCAAATTTGATTACAGCTATTTTTGGTTCTTTATTATTATTCCCAATTTATAATTTATCAAAAAAGATTTTATCTAACCAATATTACGCCTTATTAACCGCAATAGCTGTTTTGGTTAATCCAATTATTTGGCGTTGGAGCGAAATAGCTATGAGTGATATTTTTGCTCTCTTTTTTATCCTTTACGCAATTGTATTTTTTATAGATTTCACTGAAAAAGATAAAAATAGATATTTATGGTTGAGTAATTTATTTTTATATTTTGCCTTAATGTCCAGAGTTTTATATGGATTAGTTCTTTTGCCCTTCATTGTTTTTTGGTTCATTCCCAATAAACAATTTAATTTCCGAAAGATAATCTACATTTTTAGTAGTTGGTTTTTGACAATACTATTTATGATTTTTACTTATGGTTTGTTTCATAATTTTGATTTTTTGGCCTTTTTATCCAGCTACGGTTCTGTTATGCCAAATCTTAAAGAGTTTTTATTGTCATCAATAATAATTTTAAAATCAGTTGGCCCAATAATGATTTTAATATTTGGTTTAGGGCTAATATATTTATTTAGAAAAAATAAAAAATATTTTTATTTTCTTTTGATTCTTTTGGTTGTATTTTTTTGTTATTTATCTAGCTGGTATCGTTATGGTTTATTTGATATAGAAAGGTATTCAATTTTAATGACAGTTATTTTGCTGATGACTGCTGGATATTGTTTAGTAATAAATAAAACAACTAGGGTTTTATTTGGAATTTTTTTAATTATATCTTTATTTTTGTTTATTAAGGGCGTTAATTTGCCATTAAATCAATATAGCAGTTATGGATTAACTTATGGATTTTCCGAAAATTATTTTGTAAACTATGCAGCTAAAGCGTCCCAATTAAGTCTGCAAACTAAGATTGACGGGGATTTACGAACATATCAAGATTTATCTGATTATATTGATAATCAAGATGTTGTTTTTTATTGGCATAGAGATTGGGCAATCTCTAAGTTATTATTAACAGGCGCTCATCTGCCCCGGAAGGCATTATTGGTTAGCATTGAATCAAGGGAAGATATGGAAGAAAAATTAGTTGAATATCAAGATAGGAAGATATATCTATTGAGAGGAGCTTATGATATTTATTCCGAGGTCATGGAGAAACATAGTTCAGTAGAGAGTATAGTTTTAAATAACCAATCAGTTATTAATCTCATACCATCAAATTAAACTAATTTTATGAATTTAGAGAAAATCTTAAAATACATTATTTGGACTGGCTTAATCGGCATCTGTTTTATTCCGCTGATTGTTAAAAGCAATTATTTTTTTCCGTATATTGTTCCTAAGACAATGGCTTTTAAGATAATTGTTGAGGTAATCTTTTTGGCTTTTTTGGGGTTAGCTGTTGCAAAAAAAGAGTACAGACCAAAACTAAATTTAGTTTTGGTTTTGTTTCTTTTGTACATTGTTACAGTTTTTATTTCTTCTCTCTTAGCCGACAGTTTTTATTTCAGTTTCTGGAGTAATAACGAAAGAAGCGAAGGGCTTCTTTTGCTGCTTCATCTTCTTTTGTTTTTAGTGGTCTTAAGCGGATTCTTCCGCAAAATTAAGGACTGGCTGATTATTTTTGAGGCGTCTTTTTTAAGCAGTATGCTTGTTAGCTTATTCGCTTTAGGCCAGTATCTGAATATAGGCTGGATATTAGAATCAGCCGGCGGGACCAGATTGACTTCCACTATTGGCAATGCTGGTTATGTGGCCGGCTACTTGATTTTTAATATTTTCTTCGGCTTGCTTTTGTTCTGCTTAAGAAAAAATATATACCTCCGTTCATATTATATTTTAGGCGTTCTTCTGCAAATTTTTGTTGTCTTCAATACCTTAACCAGAGGTGGCATCTTGGCTTTAAGTTTTAGCACAGCGGTGTTTATAGGTTATTTAGGCTTTGTGCAATTTAAAGATAAAAAGCTGGTTAGGAATACGGGAGTTATTCTACTGTTCGCTGGAATAATTTTTACTAGTTTTATTTTTTTGAATAAACAGGATAACTGGATAAAGAATAGTCCTATTCTAAACAGAGTATCTACTATTTCCATAGAATCAACTACTGCCCAGAATCGTTTGATGACCTGGCAGTCCTCTTATCAGGGTTTTAAAGAAAAGCCGATTTTGGGCTATGGCTACGAAAATTTTTATCAGGTCTTTGATAAATACTTTAATCCCCAGATTTACAAAAAAGCGGGTTCGGTGGTTTGGTTTGACCGGGCACATAATATTGTTTTTGACAGGTTGATTACGGGAGGTTTAATTGGTTTACTTTTATATCTGGCTTTATTATTTGCTCCTTTGTATTATCTTTGGAAATGGTTTAAAGGAAGAAAAACAAGCAGCCGCTATTTAATTCCGGTTATTTTGACACTAGTTATGCTGGCTTATTTCATCCAGAATCTTTTCATCTTTGAAGCGTTGGTAACTTATATTCCTTTATTTTTTGTGTTGGCGTTTCTCTCTCAATTTTGTCCTAATTACGCAGAAAAGTTTTTTCAGTCCAAAAAACCTTATCTGGTTTTATTGACTATTGGTATTATTTTTATCATTCCTGTTTTATTTACTTTCAATATTAAACCGACATCGGCTAATAAGGCGCTGGTCGATGCTTTGATTAAAATCAGAATGCAAAAACCGGAGGAGGCGTATAGTCAATTTATTAGCGCTATTGAGAAAAACACTTGCGGTAATCAGGAATATCGTATTCAACTGGGCGAGTTTGTTACTAGCGCGGTCAATATGCAAGGATTAGACGAAAATTGGCAAAGACAAGCGGCTTTCAGGACAGAACAAGAGCTTGATAAACAAATTCAAGAAAAGCCGCAGCAGACCCGCAATTATCTGATGTTCATGAGATTTTTGAACAGGACATATAAGTTCAGCCTGGAACGGCTTGAAAAGTCATTACAACTGTTTGAAACGGCGGTTGTATTAAGTCCGACCAGGCCGCATCTCTATAACGAAGTTGGCTATAGTCAGCTTTATCTGGGGGAACATTATAAGTCCATAGGCAACAATGAAAAAGCGGAAGATTTTTTTGACCAGTCCGTAGTCAGCATGCAAAAAGCGATTGATTTGCAAGATAAAGTGCTGGAATCGTATGTTAATATGGTGATGATCCTTTTGGTAACTGACAGAGATGAACGAGTCCAGTTTTATTTAGATAAGATGGATGAGATGAGCGTCAGTTACCACGAAGAAGACGCTTTGGGTAGGATGGCCAATTCGGCGGTTTACGGGGAGAATTATCAGTGGACTTATGAATTTTACAGAGAATTGACCGAGATAGCTCCCGATGAGCCGAATTATTGGATTAATTTAGCTTTGTCTTATGCTTACTTAGGACAAAAAGAAAAAGCCGTGGAAACGGCTGAAAAAGTGAAATCCTTCGGCGGAGAATACGCTGAGCAGGCAGATGCCTTTATTCAGGACGTCTTAGAGAAATAAGCTCTTTTTGTTTCTTTTAACATTTTTTCCAGACCGAACTTTTTCAAAATTCTCTTTTTAGCTTTTTGAGTTATTGTCCGGACGATTTTAGGATTATCCTTAAGGTAGTTTATTAATTCAGCCAATTGTTGGCTGTTTTTTGATTGTATTAAAATGCCGGTATTATTCTTAATCATTTCCGGGATGCCGCCAACTTTAGTGGCTATAATCGGCACCTCGGCGGTCATTGTTTCCAAAATGGTGTAGGGCAGGCCTTCTTTGATTGACGGCAGGACAAAAATATCAAAGGCCTTGAGGTAAGAGGCGGCATTGTTAATCCATTCGCGCAAATAGATATTTTTAAGATTATGTCTTTTGATATAGCGTTCCAGTTTTTCTTTGTCAGGATTTTCGCCGCTGCCGATTAGAATGAAGTCAGCAGGAATTGTTTTCGCGGCCTCTAAAAGATAAAGAAGCCCTTTATTTTTTGTCCACTCGGCAATTGTGCCAACAACAAAAGGAGATGCTTTACCGAGCAATTTTTTTTGCGCTTCTTCTCGCGGCAGAAATGAAATACTTTCGGCGTCAATGCCATTATGAATGGTTATTAGTTTATCGGCTGGCGCTATGCTGTTTTTAAGAGCGGTTTTGCGGTCGTGCTCAGAAACACAGATTATTTTGTCATAAAACAAAGCGGTTAATTTGCTGAACAATTTGATTAAGTCAATTTGCCAGTTTGGCCGGTCTTCGTTGAAAGCCCAGCCATGAGCAGTGAAAATAAGACGAGGGCGGCGACCAGTGAAAAATTTGTATAGCCAGGCCGTTATGCTGACCAGTCCTCCAGCTTTAGAACTGCTAACATGAATAACATCTGGTTTTAGTTGGTAAATTAAACTTAACGTTTCAAAAAAAGCAAAAAAATCCTTCAAGGGATTAATTTTCCGCTGGAAATTATTGATTTGATAGTAAGAAATATTTGTTTCTTTGATTCTTTGAGCAAATTTTCCTTGGCCACCAGCCGCCACCGTTACTTCAAATTCATTAACAAGGCAAGTAGCCAAATCATAGACATATTTAGCTGCCCCGCCCCAGACCGATTTAGTAATAATGTATAAGATTCGTCTTTGCCGAGGCTCTGACGAGTAAGTTGATTTTTTGGCCATTTTGTAGTATCTTAAGCTATATATGGCTATTAATCAAGCCCCAAAAAGCGTTCTTATTTTTTCCACCGCTTATTTGCCTATGATTGGCGGAGCTGAAATAGCCGTTAAAGAAATTACTCAACGATTAGCCGATTGGCAATTTGATATGATAACAGCTAAAATCAAGCCGGATTTAGCCAGATTTGAAAAAATAGGCAATATCAATGTTTATCGGATTGGTTTTGGTATTAATTTTGATAAATTTCTTCTGCCTCTTTTGGGTTTTTTCAAAGCAGTTAAATTAGACAAGAAGAATAAATACAGTATCATTTGGTCAATAATGGCCAGTCAGGCCGGGACAGCGGCCGCTTTTTTAAAAATTTTCCAGCCAAACAAAAAATTATTATTAACTCTTCAGGAAGGTGATTTAGAAGAACATTTAAAGCGATATGTCTTGGGGATAGAATTTTTGTATAAGCCTTTAGTTAGGCCTTGGCATCTTTTGCCTTTTAAGAGGACTGATTATTTAACAACTATCAGTAATGATTTAAAAAAGCGGGCCCAGAGGAATAAGGTAAAGACTTCGATAGAGGTGATTCCTAACGGAGTAGACGTGAAAAGATTTAAGCCGGGATTTAATCCATTGAGGTTAAAAAGAGAATTGGGGATTAAACAAGATGAAAAAGTGATTGTTACTGTTTCTCGTTTGGTTAAGAAGAATGGAATTGATGATTTAATTAGAGCCGGTCGATATTTAAATTTCCCTTTTAAGATTTTGGTTATTGGCAGCGGTCCAGGCGAAAAAAAATTGAGGAAACTGGCTGTTAAATTAGAGATTGAAGATAAAATTTTGTTTTTGGGATCGGTTGAACATATTAATTTGCGTGAGTATATCTCGTTAGGCCATGTTTTTGTCAGGCCATCTTTATCAGAAGGATTAGGCAATGTTTTCTTAGAGGCGATGGCTACCGGAGTTCCAGTAATTGGCACGCCGGTCGGCGGTATTCCTGATTTTTTGAAAGACAGAAAAACTGGTTTATTCTGCCAGGTCAGAAATTCGCGAAGTATTGCTGAAAAAATTAAAGAAATTCTGGAAAATGATCCGCTTAGAAAAACTTTAGTAAAAAACGGATTAAAGTTAGTTTGGGGAAAATATAGCTGGGACAAAATAGCCTTGCAAATGGAAAGAATATTTCTAAAACTTATTAATGAAAAATAAAAAAGTTCTAATTTTAAGCGGTGTTTTCCCGCCGGAAATTGGCGGGCCGGCTACGCAATTGGACGCTTTGTCTCGCCGGCTGGTTCAGCGCGGCTATCAAATCACTATTTTGACTTTTGGGAAAACAGATAAGACAAATTATCCCTATACAGTTAAAAGAATTTCTAATTGCTGGCCTGGTCCATTAAAGAGTTTTATCTATTTAATCAGCGGTTTGATATTTTCTTTAAAGACCGATATTTTATACAATTATGATTTATACACCGCTGGCCTGACCGGTTTGGTTATTAAGAAAATTGCCAGAAAACCGCTAGTAACCAGATTTGTCGGCGATTCTGCTTGGGAAACGGCTTCGGCGCGAAAATGGATTAGCGACGATATTATGACGTTTCAGGAAAAGAAATATTCTTGCCGAATAGAATTGCGTAAAAAAATTAGAAAAAAAATACTGACCAATTCAAATAAAATTATTGTTGTCAGCCATTTTCTGCAAGATTTAGCGCAAAAAATCGGCCTGCCAAAAGAAAAAATCAAAGTTATTTACAATTCCGTAGATTTTTTAGATACACAATTGGCAGTTAGTAAGGAAGAACTGAAGAAAAAATATGGTTTTCAAGGTATAGTTCTTTTAACTATTGCCCGTTTGACGCCTTGGAAGGGAATTGATACCTTAATTGAAATTATGCCGACTTTGATTGAAAAATATGATGCGATTAATTTGGTGGTTGTAGGCAAAGGCCAGGAATTAAATAAGCTACAGAATTTAGCCCAATCACTTAGTTTAGAAAATTCAGTTTTTTTTGCTGGCAAATTAAACCGCCAACAAACTATGGAACATTTGAAAACAGCTGATTTATTTGTTTTAAATACTAATTATGAAGGCATGTCTCATTGTCTTTTAGAAGCGATGAAAGTAGGAATACCGATTATTACCACTAAGGCCGGCGGCAATCCAGAAACAATCAAAGATGGTCAAACCGGCTCATTGGTTGATTATAAAAATAAAGAACAATGGATAAAAGCGATTGAAACGATTCTGGATAATCCGGATTTGGCGGAAAAATTAACCAGGCAAGCCAAAGAAGACTTAAAAAGATTCAGCTGGCCGAATTTAGTTGAAGAAACAATAAAGGTTTTTCGAAATTTATAAAATGCCTAGAGTTTTGTTAATTAACCCACCATTTAATATCTCTAAAGCTAATTATCAGACCAGCATCTCAGTTGGTCTTTTGGCTTTGGCTTCCTATTTAGACCAGCAGGGCATCGAGGCAAAAATTATTGATGCTATTCGCCAGAAAAATTATTTAGAATTGATTCAAGCTGAATTGCCTAATATTGACTCGGTTGGTTTATCGGTGATGACGATGCAAGTTAGCTCCGCTTTAAAGATATCAAAACTAATTAAAGATTTTAATCCTCAAATACCAATTGTTTGGGGCGGTGTTCAACCAACTCTTTTTCCAGAGCAGGTGGCTATTCATCCGTTAATTGATATAGCTGTTTTTGGCGAAGGAGAGGATAGTTTATTAGAGATTGTTCGGGCAATGGACAATAAATCTGATTTAAAAAATATCTCTGGCATTGCTTTTAAAGAAAAAGAAAAAGTGATTATTAATCATAAAAGACCATTTTTAAAAATGACTGATTTGCCTTTAGCTAATTGGTCCTTATTACCTCCAGAGATTTTAGAAAATATTTCTTTGATTCCTACTCACACAAGTCGTGGTTGTCCTCATCAATGCGCTTTTTGCATTAATTCCGTTACTAATAATTTCTGGCGAGGTTATTCTCCAGAGAGAATTTTAGAGGGTTTAGAGGAAATTAAGCAACTTTCCTATTTTAAAGATAAGCCAATGCGTTTTTGGGATGAAAATTTTTTTACCGACATTCAAATGGCTAAAGAGATTATTCAAGGAATGATTGAGAGAAAATTAAATATCCCCTGGGAAACAACTGTTCGAGTAGATTATATTAACGACCAAATGATTGATGATGATTTTTTAGCCCTTTTAAAAGAATCCGGCTGTTATCTTTTATCCTATGGCGGCGAGTCGGGTTCGGAAATAGTTTTAAATAAAATTAATAAAGGGATTAAACCAGGTCAAATCATTTATTCAGCTAAGCAGACCTTAAAATATGATATTATTCCCCAATATTCTTTTATGGTTGGTTTTCCCGGCGAGAAACGAGCTGATATTGACAAAACTATTCAGATAATTGACCAATTGACTAAACTTAGTCCACAAATTCAAATTTTAGGACCCCAAGCATTTCGACCTTATCCGGGCTCAATGCTTTATCAAGAATGCTTAGCCAGTGGTTGGCTAGCGCCTCAATCATTGACTGATTGGGCTAAGGCAGTTAAAGATGAGTTAAACTTTTTGTCGCCGCGTAAATTTCCTTGGGTCCAAAAAAATCTTGATTTAGTTGAGTCCTTAGAGGCTTATGTTCGATTTGGTGCTCATACGATTAAAAGCGCTCTTGGCTCAACAGTTAAAGCTAATAAAATACTCAAACTGCCTT
>Ga0315549_1003924_pt1 | contig 12875 bp, 7 predicted proteins | sample SalMarSW160200MG_FD_203101 | JGI IMG/M metagenome (GOLD analysis project Ga0315549, IMG submission 203101) | Salt marsh sediment microbial communities from the Plum Island Ecosystem LTER, Massachusetts, United States - Salt Marsh Sediment SW1601-200 ... | reverse complement strand
GAGGCATAGCCGGTGAGGATCAACACCATCGCCTGGGGCGCGAGCTCCCTGGCCTGTCTCAGTACCTCAAATCCGTCTACCCCCGGCATCTTCAGATCGGTCAAGACCAAATCAAAAGAGTCCTGCTTCAACAGATCAAGGGCCTCTGAGCCGCTGGTGGCGGTCACCACCCGATAATTCTCGCCCTCTAGTGCCCTGACCATGCTCTGAAGAGCGAACTGGTCATCATCTACCACCAGGACTTTACTTTGCCTTTCCATGTTGCCCTACCTCTCCTTGACTGAGGTTTTGATATAAATGGTAGAAGCCCAACCGCGTTGGGCGGCTTACCAGCGACGGCCAATGCGATGGGCCTGCTACCCCTATATCAGAGTTCCAGATACGCTGGTAATTTGATTGTGAAGGTGGTCCCTTCACCTAACTGACTCTCCACTTCGATACTGCCACCATGACCCTCAATGATGTTGTGCGAGATCCACAGCCCCAGACCCAATCCCTTGCCCCCTCTCCCACTGTAGAAGGGCCTGAAGAGCCTGCTCATCTCCTCCTCACTGATCCCCTGTCCTGTGTCCGTCACCTGAAGCTGAACCACGTTGTCGCGCAGGGCCGTCCTCACCATCAACTCCCCACCTTCAGGCATGGCCTCCTGTGCGTTCAGCGCCAGGTTCACCAGCACCTGCTCCAACTGACCCGCCGATCCCAGCACCGGCAGCTCCCGCTCCGCCAACTCCGTTTTCACCTCTACATTTCCCAGGGAGAGCTGGTGGCCCATCAGGGCCAGAACCCGCTCCACCACCCCGTTGATGTCGGTGGGCTCCATCTCCTCCCCTGCGGGGCGATAGAAGGCTCGCAAGCGGCGCACGATCTCCGCGATCCGCTCGAAGCCCAGCTTGACCATGTCCAGGTCTTCATGCAAGGGGTCATCTTGGGCCACCTGCCGGGAGATCACGGACAAGTAATTGCTGATCCCTTGCAGGGGGTTGTTGATCTCGTGGGCCACGCTGGCTGCCAGACGCCCCGTGGCCGCCAGCTTCTCCGACTGAATGAGCCTCGCCTGGGCATCTCGGAGCTCTTTGGTGCGCTCTTCCACCATCTCCTCCAGCCGCTCCGAGTACTCCTTCAGCGTCTTCTCTGCCCGCTTGCGCTCGGCCAGCTCTCGCTGGGCCGCGTCATACAGCCGCGCGTTCTCGATGGCGACGGCGGCCTGGTTGGCCAGCGTGGTCAGGGTGAGTTGATCGTCCTGCGAGTAAGCCACCTCCGAGAGTTTTGGGCCTATAGCAAGGATTCCCACCAGGTCGCCCTTGGCCTCCAGCGGGATGAAGAGTTCCGCCCCCATTCTCTCCAGATCCTCCTTCTCCTCACCCCAGAGGGCCTTGAACTGCGGCATCATCTCCATGTCGTGCCTGGTCAGGGCGTTTTCGTGGCTGGACAGCCAATCCACGATGGGATGGTCTTTTCTCAGCCTCAAATCGGCGTTCTGCTCCGGTCCCCTTTGAGCCATCAGCCGGAACCCTCCGCTCTCCTCGTGTCTAAGGAAGAAGGCTGTCCTCTCGATATGAATGGTTGTGGTGACCTCGTCCAAGATCATGCCCGTCAGCCTGTCGAGGTCTAGGACGGAGGCCGCCGTGTGGCTGAGTCTTTGGAGCATCAGACTGGAATCGTATTTCTCGCGGAAGAAGAGCCTATCAATCCACAGTTGAGCCCTGTCCCGCAGGGGTTGAACAACCACAGCGGCTATGACAGCCACGAGGAGGGAGACGAGGAGGATCTGAGGTTCTGCAAAGGCATGAAACAGCCCTATGACGAGGGAGATGAGGAGGAAGTAGCCAGCGCCGATGATGGCAGTGGGGATGAAGTAGAGCAGCCCTTTGCGGATGACGAGGGTGATGTCCAGAAGCCGATAGCGGAGGATGGCGTAGGCGATGAGGAAGGCGTTAATGATGTTGGCCGTGATGTCAATGGGATATGGTTTGAGGGAGGGGACCAAGTTAGCCATGGTGCCCAAGATGACTACACCTATACCCAGCAAGAGATAGCGCAAACGATTGCGCTCCAGGTCAGATTGTGCCCACCGGTAGCCTCGGAACAGATTAAAGACGCCATACCCCAACACAAAGTAATCGAGGACCGCAAGTATCATCACCAGCATGCCAAAATCGGGCACGAACAAGCCGGTATTCTCGTCCTGATACACGCCAGGAATAAAGTGGGGCGTGCCGCTGAGAATCGCGATCATGGTCACGATCCAGGTCAAGATGCCCAGGCGTATGACCCACTTCTGTCCTCTTATGCGCAAGAAAGCCTGGGTAAAGAGAAAGTAGATGAGGAACTGCGCAGACAGTGCAGGCATCAACAGCTTGTACCAAAGGAGAGCCATCGAAGCGGTGTCGCTGATGCTAACCATCAAAGCGGCGATTTGCCAGTAAACCATGGTGATGAGGTATATGACAAAGAACCGGTTCACCCTGATCCTGAGGCCACGCCGTGAGACAACATAGACCAGCACCAAGTAGCAGACCAGCGCAACCATCGTTGTGATGACGATAAGATTCATAATGGTCTCTCCTTTTCTCTAAGCTTCGATGGCCCCGAGGCCGATCTACCACCTATGAAGGCGGCGATACAAGCTTGGCGATGATCTCATCTCGCGCATTCATGTGCGGTGGCTTCAGTTGGGCCAGATCGGCCCCTTCTCTTTGTCTCTCCTGGAAGTATCGCGCAAAGGAATCTGGCGGAAGAAGGCTCACTTCCAGGGGGTCTATCCCCAACATGTCTTCCAGCTCGCCATAGGGTTTGTGTATCTCTCGCAATCGGCTGTGGATGGCCTGCTTGACCTCCTCCTTGTCTATCTCGCTCTTTAGTTCGATGTAGAGATGAAGGACTGGTTTCTGAGCCAAGTACTCTTTTCGGGCCGTCCAGTCCACATAAGCCAGGCCTGCCTCCTCTATGGCTTGCCAGATATCCTTCTCCGTGAGACGGGTGAAGGCGGCCAGATCGATGATGTCATCGGCCCGCGAATGGAACACCATCTGGGGCAAGGCGATGCCTATCTCCTCATCCTTCAGGGAGACGATCCTGATGAGATCGCCTATACGATACCGCACAAACACCCCGCCCATAAAGTGGGTGATAACCAGTTCGTACACTTGTCCAGCTTTCACCTCATCGAACAGCAGGGTGTCAGGCCGATAGGTGGGGTCTTCCTTGCTCCTTACGTGTTCCTCCTCCGGGATGAACTCCAGGAAAGCGACATCGGGGAAGAAAGTCATACCCTTAGCGTTCCAGCCTTGTACGCTGAGGAGGCCTGGGACGTCAGTAGCTCCATAGGCCTCGATGGGCGTTCTCCCCCAGTGCTCCTCAATCTGGCTCCGGAAGAGGGCCGTATCGGTGCTGCCGGTGCCCAGGCACTTTACGTTCCAAAGGTCCTTGGGTAAGAGATAGCGCCGGCCATCCAGGCGACTGCGAATCAGCCCTCTTATGAATCTGAAGAGCACTTGAGGGTGGAGCATGCCCGTCGAGATTCTCATTTGGCCAGCCCCTTCCTTGAACTGGTCGCCGATCTTGACCAGGACACTGGACACGCCATTGAAGGTGTCCAGCCCTGATTTCAACGCCATGAGGAAGCCCTGCTGAATCCTCTCTTGGAAGTCCATATTCATCGCTTGCTCCAAAGGCGGAAGGAAGGAGAACTCAAACTCCTCCTGAACGCCCCGGAGCATGGCACCGGACGCATAGGGGAAGGGCGCTATAGCGGCAAGCATGGAGTCCCCTGCCTCCAAGACGAACTCTCCTCGCTTGGAGCAGGAGGCGAATATCAGGAGGGTCAGGCTACACTCGCCCATCTTCTTGGCTGCCTCTGGCGTACAAGGGACCCATTTGAAACCAAGCCCTGACCGGCCCGAGGTGTGGATCCACCACAAGGGCTTCCTGGGGAGGATGTCCTCGCGCTTCTCCGCTACCCAAGGGGGATAGTCGTCGTAGGTGGTCAGAGGAACGGTCTCGCGGAACTCTTCCACGGTAGTAGATACCTTATCCCCCAGGAGCCTACGGCCCAGCTCGCACTTGCTGAGGATGTCAATCTGCTCCATCAGCAGACGCTTCTGGATCTCCATGAACTCCTCTAGGCTGAGATCAATGAAGCCACAATACTTCTTCCAGATCTCATCCCTTCGTCCTTCTCTCAGTAACTCTAGTGCAGTTGCCATTTTTGACCTCCTTTTTTGGATTTTGGGTTAAACGTGAAATTTAAGATACGCTCTTGGTTGCCCTCAGAGTCAGAGCGCCGGGATACCAAAAGCAGCGGGGCGGGAACTTAGCCGCTACCTCGATCTCTGTAAAGCCGAAATCCGAGAGAATCGTCCGCCACTCACCCGCGGTGCGGATATTGGGGACAGCGGCCACCTCCGCTTGGGCTCGGGCGCTCCTATGGGTTAGCTTATATAATATCGCAGCCATCCATATTAAAGCGCTGGCGAGGAATGACCTCCAGATGGAGGGCGCGCCCACGCAAGCCATGACGAGGTGGCCTCCCTCCTTCAGTGCCCGTCTCATTTCGGCTAATACCTTGGGTACATCCATGTGGTGCATGCCAAGCCCGCAGATGACCACATCGAAAACGCCTTCGATGAAGGGCATGGCCATGGCCGAGGCACAAACCAGGCTGATGCGTGAGGACGAACCCGTTGCCTCAACGTTCTTCCGCCCGTGCTTGAGCATGGCCGGCGTGATGTCCAGCCCCACGACCCGGCCTCTGGCCCCTAGTTTATCCACTAGCTTCAGGGGAATGAGCGCCGTCCCGGTGGCTACGTCGAGGACGACATCCCCCTCGTTGACGGACGCTACCTCAATTAACCGCTCAACAAACTCCTCGTAACCGAGCCCCAAAAATTGGCGGAGCTCTCGATCCACCGTCTCCACATAGCGGGGCGCCATCTCAGTGAAGGCTTCGATGACTACGTCGTTACCAGCCATTGTTCTCTCCTCTCCTACCCAAACTTAAATCCCTTCTCGGTGAGAAGCCTCAAGCAAGCGTCTATCACCTCGGGATCGTAAAGGGTACCCCTATTCTGCGAAATCTCCTCCAGAGCCTCATCTATACCAAGAGCCGATCGGTAAGGTCGGTGAGAGGCCATGGCCTCAACAACATCGGCTACAGCCAGGATCCTTGCTTCCAGCATGATCTCCTCACCCGAAAGACCTGCAGGATAACCAGAGCCATCCAGCCTTTCGTGATGTTGAAGCACGATCTGGGCCAGTGGCCAGGGAAACTCTAAGGGCTTCAGTATGTCGTAACCGACCTGGGGATGAGCTTGAATCATACCCCATTCGAAGTCGCTTAACTGGCTGGGTTTGCTGAGAACCTCGGCGGGTATACTGATTTTGCCGAGATCATGAATCAGTCCGGCCATACGAAGTCCCTCTAGTTGCTCCCTGGGAAGGCCCATCTCGTGGGCGATGGCGCAGGCCAGTTGGGTTACCCGTCGTTGATGACCAGCCGTATAGGGATCCTTCATCTCAATGGCTGACACCAGGGCATTGACCGTTCCCTCCAGAGCTCTTTGCAACTTCACGTAACTTTGTAGGAGTTCCTCCTCCGCCCGCTGGCGCTCCTCTGCCAGGCGTACCCTCTCCAGCCCCCTTTCAATCTTCAGCTTCAACTCATCGCCAGAACAGGGCTTCACCAGGTAATCATACGCCCCTTCGCGCAGAGCCTCTATCGCTGAATCCACAGAGGCATAGCCGGTGAGGATCAACACCATCGCCTGGGGCACGAGCTCCCTGGCCCGTCTCAGTATATCAAGCCCATCTACCCCCGGCATCTTCAGATCGGTCAAGACCAAATCAAAAGAGTCCTGCTTCAACAGATCAAGGGCCTCTGAGCCGCTGGTGGCTGTCACCACCTGATAGCTCTCGCCTCCCAGCGCCCTGGCTATGCCCCGAAGAGCGAATTCGTCATCGTCTACCACCAGGACGTTGCGTTGCTTTTCCACGTTGCCCTACCTTTCTCTAAACAGAGGCGGCTGAGTAGTGCCTGCCCCCCGGCCCCCCAATGCAGGGGGGAGTAGACCGGTTTCCCCCCAGGATTGGGGGGGTGGGGGGCATCCGAGCAGCTACCTCTCTCGTTGATACGCCGGCAGGCTGATGGTGAAGGTCGTCCCCTCACCTACCCGACTCTCCACTTCGATGCGGCCGCCATGCCCCTCGATGATGTTGTGGGAGATCCACAGCCCCAGGCCCAATCCCTTGCCCCCTTTCCCACTGTAGAAGGGCTTGAAGAGCCTGCTCATTTCCTCCTCACTGATCCCCTGTCCTGTGTCCATCACCTGAAGCTGAACCACGTCGTCGTGCAGGATCGTCCGCACCGTCAGCTCCCCGCCCTGGGACATGGCCTCCTGTGCGTTCAGAGCCAGGTTAACCAGCACCTGCTCCAATTGCCCCGCCGATCCGAGCACCAGCAGCTCCTGCTCCGCCAGCTCTGTTTTCACCTCTACATTCCCCAATGAGAGCTGGTGGCCCACCAGGGCCAGCACCCGCTCCACCACCCCATTGATGTCGGTGGGCTCCATCTCCTCCCCTGCGGGGCGATAGAAGGCTCGCAGCCGGCGGACGATCTCCTTGATTCGCTCGAAGCCCAGCTTGACCATGTCCAGGTCTTCATGCAAGGGGTCATCTTGGGCCACCTGCTGGGAGATCACGGACAAGTAATTGCTGATGCCTTGCAGGGGGTTGTTGATCTCGTGGGCCACGCTGACCGCCAGGCGGCCCGTGGCCGCCAGCTTCTCCGACTGGATGAGCCTCGCCTGGCTGGCTCGCAAATCGCGGTATGCCTTCTGCAGTTCCAGGGTGCGCTGCTCTACCATCTCTTCTAGCCGCTCTGAGTAGTCCTTCAGCGCCTCCTCCGCCCGCTTGCGCTCGGTGATGTCGGTGTAGACAGTGACCACTCCGATCAACTCATCCTCCACCAGGATGGGAGATGCGGCCAGGAGGACATCCACGGGAGTGCCATCCTTCCGATAACGGACGGTCTCCACGGGAGGCAACTCCTCCCCACCCATGACCATCTGTCTGAATCCGGTTGCCTCCTCAATGACATCGGGGTTGGTGACCAAAGGGTCAATATCCTGGCCGATCACATCCTCCCGTGAGTACCCGAACAGCCTTTCTGCGCCGGAGTTCCATTCCGCGATCCGATGGCGAGCGTCCAGGGTAACGATGGCATCGGGGGCAGCTCCCAGCACCCCTTCGACGTACATCCGCCGCCCTTCGATCTCCTCGAAGAGGCGGGCGTTTTCGATGACAGCGGCCAGGTGGCCGGCCAGGATGGAGAGGAGGCGCAGGTGCTCCTCGCTGAAGGCGGCCAACCGACGGCTCTCCAGATTGATCGCGCCGATGATCCGCTCGCCGACCCGCAGCGGCACGCATAGCTCGGAGCGGGTGTCGGGATCACAGGCGTGGTAGCGTTCATCCTGGCGCACGTCGGCCAGGAGTGCTGGCTGCCCGGCTTGCACCACCCAGCCGGGGATGCCCACGCCGATGACCCGGCGCATCAACTTCGGCCCGCCAGGGAAGCCGCTGTGGGCGCGGATGACCAGCTCGTTCGTCTCCGGCTCCAGCAGCAGAATGGCAACGTCGTCCGGCCGCATGATCTCCTGCAGCGCGGTCATGACACGATTGAGGACTTCATCCAGGCGGATGGAGGCAGCGGCGGCGGCAGCCACGTCGTAGAGGATGCCCAATTCCGTGGCTCGCCGTCTCGTCTCCTCATAAAGTTTAGCGTTCTCGATGGCGATGGCCGCCTGTGCCCCGATGGTCACGGCCAGGTTCACCTGCTCAGCGGTAAATCCCTGGCCTTCCTCCAGGTGGTCGAGCCCCATCACGCCGATCGGTCGCCCCTTGCTGGTCATCGGCACGACCAACAGGCTCTTGACGTTGAAGGGCTCAATCCAGTATCGAGGCAGCGACGATATAAGGACGTCAGGGATGAAGAGGGGGCGGCCCTCTTGGAACACCTGCTGGGCCTCCGGCACTTCGGCCAATGGTCTGGGATAGAGCGTGCCCTTGAAGAGTTGCCACATCTTCCTGTCCACCCTGCCGGAGGCGAACTGGGACATGGCGGGGACCAGGGTCTTCCCCTCCTCGTCCAGCAGGAGAATGGTGCAGCGGTCGGCGCCGCACGCCTGGGCCGCCCGTTGGGCCACCAGCCTGAGCACCTCTGTCATGTCCAGAGTGGAGGTGGTGGCCTGGACGATGGCGAGAAGGTTGCCCCTCTCCTGGGCGAGATGCTGCTGGGCAGAATACAGCCGCGCGTTCTCAATGGCGATGGCTGCCTGGTCGGCCAGGAGCCCCAGGACGCGCAGTTCGCTTTCATCGAAGGCACGTGGCCTCCTGAAGGCAATATTCATCACGCCCACCACCCGCTCGCCGATGCGCAGCGGCAGGCCGACGATGGCGCCGCCCCACTGATAATCTCGAAAGAGCGGGTGGCTGTTGACGTCCGGGACGACGATGGGTTCCCCGTTGCGGGCCACGGTGCAGGTCAGGCCCTGCGGACGAGGCTCGGCGTAGGGTTTCTGCTGGTGGCCATCGGCCCATAGTGCGGCACCGAAGGCCAGTCGCTCGCCATCGTAGAGGAAAATGTGGGCGTCGTCAGCGGCCACTACTTTGAGGGCGTGGTCGAGGATCCCCTCCAGGATCGGCTGCAGCTCCAGGGTGGAGGTCAGGTGCAGGCCGGCCTGGCACAGGGCCTCCAACTGGGCCGTGTGTTGCCGGATCTCCTCCTCCGCCTGCTGGCGCTCGGTGATGTCGCGCAATACGATCAACCGGCCGGTGATGAGTTTGCGCTGGTCATACAAATGGGAAACGTGGACACCCAGGTAGCGCGGTGGGGCACCGCCCAGGCGAAATTCGGCCTGGGTTTCCGCCGCAGTTCGGCAGACCTTTACCAACTCAGGCCAGGCTGCCAGTGCCACGTCCACGTCCTCCCCTATGCATGATGCCTCAACACCAATAAGCTGGCAGGCCGCAGGGTTGATGTCCACGATGCGATCTTCCGCGTCCAGCACCAGCACGCCGTCGCTCATGTTTTCGATCAGCGCGTCGCGCGCCACCGGCACAAGGTCGAGCAAGCGGAATTGGTAAAGGTTCAGGGTCAGCAGGGCACCGGTCAGCGCGAAGCCTATGAGCGTGAGGTCTTGACCAGGAAAGGGCCCCCAGTTAAACACGTACAAAATGTTTCCTATCCAGGGGAACGGCATAGCCAGCAAGACCAATGTCGCCTGACGGCGATACAGGCGCCGGTAGCGCAAGGCCGCCCGAATCAACACCAAAGTGGCGGTGGATAGTAACAGGTAAACGTAGGCGACCATGACCCAGAACCAGGCGCCGTGGCCGTAGATCAGGACATTCTCGGCGAGGTCGGCGGAGGGGGTAAAGCTGGTCCAGATCAGGTGATGCCACTCATTGGTGACAGCCAGTGCGAAGGTGATGGCGGGAATCAGCCACAACAACGCCAGGTTGCGGCGAGTCAGCCACTTTTCCTGGCGGGAATATTTCAGCGCAAAGATGAACAGAAACACCGGCGCACTGAGGGTGCCGACGTAGCTGATTTTGGACCAGAGAATCTTGGCCGGTATTCCCACCGCGGCCGCTTCACAGGCGCCCGTCAACTGCCATTCCACTATTGCCAGCATCAACCAGAAAAGGGCCATGCCGCCAGGGGCAGTCCGCCGTCGCCAGACGACGAGGGCCAACACAGCCGAGACTGCTGCGGATATGAGCAAAGCGATGGCGTAGGACGTTATGCGTACCTCAAACATTGTAAGCCTTCGAAGATTAAGCCACGATCACGATGTGTTCACCAGTCACTGACTCCACCCGGCCCGAGATCGAGGCGTGAACGTTGGCCCCCAGCTTGCCTTCGGGAATCTTGGCGATGAGATCGCCGCGCTCCACCCCGTCGCCGACTTTGACCACTGACCGGGACGGCGCGCCGATGTGCTGCTTGAGGGGGATGGTGACACGCCGGGGCTGGTACTCCCGTTCGTCCAGAGGACAGATGCACTCCTGGTACTCACTCAGCCCCAGTCGGGCGACGAGGCGTTCCACGGGCACGCGGCGGTACTCGCGCATGGGATGGGGAGTCAAATCGGCACGCTTGTGAACGACGTTCTCCCACCCCTGGGCTGCCAGTTGGCGCTTGATCTCCTGGTAGTAGGCCATGGGCGAAAGCCCCAACGGACAGGCGTAAGCCTCACACAGCCTGCACTCACAGCAGAGCACGGCGGCCGTGATGATGGCCGTAGGCTCGGCCAGGCCGTAATTGATGGAGCGCATTACTTTGTGGGGTTCCAGGTCGTGTCCCAGAAGGTAGCGAGGGCAGAGGTCGGTGCAATCGCGGCACTGATCGCAGGTGGAGCGCCCCCGCTTGACCCACGACCCCAGCGGGCGACTGAGAGAGCGAACCACAGGGCCGTTCCTGGGCAGCACGATCAGGCCAGTGGTGGTCTTGGTGACAGGCTCGGAGAGGTGCTCCGCCAGCCGACCCATCATCGGCCCGCCGACCACCACCGCGTAATCTTCCTCGGTTCTCGCCGACCAACGGGGGATTTTGATCCCGCCAGCCCAAGCGATGGCTTCACCGACAGGAGTGCCAATCGGCAGGTTCAGGGTCTTAGGCTCGTTGACCGCGCCGGTGACGGTCAGCAGCCGGTGGGTGACCGGAATCCCCTTTTGCGCTCTGGCGACGTTGAACAGCGTGCCCACGTTCTGGACGATGCAGCCCACGTGAAGGGGAAGCCCCGCCTCCGGAACCAGCCGCCCCGTGACCTCGTAGACCAGGACAAACTCGTCGCCAGCGGGGTAGTGGCTTTCTATCAGGTGCAGGGAGATGTTCTCGCCCTGGTGTTGGGTATTGGGTATTGGGTATTGGATGTTGGACTGCAAGGCCGCCACCGCGCTGGTGTACTCTCGCTTCAGGGCTATGATGCCCCTCTCGGCCCCGCTGGCCTGCATCACCAGCCGCAGCCCCTCGATGACCTCCGGGGCGCGGGCAGCCATCAGTTGCTGATCGCAGCGCAGCAGGGGGTCGCACTCCGCGCCGTTGGCGATGACCGTGTCTACCTGGGCCGCTATCTTGACGTGGGTGGGAAAGCCCGCCCCGCCCGCGCCGACGACGCCGGCGTCTTTAACTCTTTGAACGATTTGCTCAGCCATCCGGGTAAGATTTCCGATTTGCGATTTTCGATCTCCGATTTCCGAATCGCAAATCGGCAATCGAAAATCGAATTGGGTGCGTTTCAAATGGGTTGGGAGTTCTTAGAAGGGCATACTGTCAGCGGATTTCTGGAACAGATTGAACGGATGATCGCCTATCCGGCGAGACTTTTCCCTTCTGACCCGAGCTTGAATCCGTTCAATCCGCTCCCTGAATCCGTTGACAGTTCCCCACGACAACAACGCCAACTGAAATGAAACACACCCAAATCATTCGCTCAACCTGGATTGTCAAATCCAGGCCCAAAGCGGGGATTTGGCAATCCCCTCAGAGCAACTATGTGAAGCTAGCGCTCGATTTCTACCCACCTCTGCTCCCGCGCGCTGCGCTCGATGGCCTCGCAGATCAGGTTCCCCTCGTGGCCATCGGCGAAGGTGGGGAAATCGGCCGGGGCGGCACAATCGCCCTTCTCAATATAGCCGTAGACAGCGGCATAAAGCTGCTTGAAAGTGTCGGGGAAGCCCTCGGCGTGGCCACCGGGATAGCCGGCACTCCATTTGGCCTCCGACGCCAGGAGGGAGGGGTCCTTGTTCAGAACTTCGTTGGCTCGCTCGCGGTGCCCGATCCACAGCTCGTTAGGCCGTTCCCCGTCCCAGGCCAGGGACCCTTTGGAGCCATCTATCTCCAGGCTAAGCCGGTTCTTGCGGCCTGCACAAATCTGGGATACGGTCACCACCCCTTTGCCCCCACCCTCGAAGTTCAGCAGGACGCTGGCGTAGTCCTCGGTCTGGATGGGCTTCTCCTCGTAATCCCCCGGCTTCAGCTCCTTGCCAGCGAAGGTATCAATAGGCACCAGGGGCTTGCGCCGCACCGGGATGAAAGTGCCGAAGTCAGCCATCACGGAGCTAACCTTGAGACCGGTGATGAAGGCCACCAGGTCCAGCCAATGGGAACCGATGTCGCCCACCGCCCGCAAGCTGCCCCCCAGCTCCGGCTCCAGGCGCCAGTTCCAGTCGGTATCGTAAAAAAGCCAGTCCTGGAGATAAGAGCCGTGGATAACGTAGACCTCGCCCAGGTCGCCCCGCCGCACCCTGGCCCTGGCCTCCTGGCAGAGGGGGTAGAAGCGAATGTTGAAGTTGATAGCTCCCACCAAGCCTTTCTCCCTGACCAGTTCCACCAGTTCGGCCGACTCCACCGAAGTCATGGTCAGCGGCTTCTCGCAGACCACGTGCTTGCCCGCCTCCAGGGCCGCTTTGGCCATGGGGAAGTGGAGATAGTTGGGGGTAGTGACGTGGACTACGTTGACCGCGGGATCGGCCACCAGCTCCCGCCAGTCCGCGTAAACTTCTTTGATATTGAGGGCCTCGGCTTTGGGACGAGCCCGCTCCGGGCTGGACCCCGCGATGCCCACCACTTCGATGCCCAGGCGGCGCAGCGCTTCGACGTGGGCTGGGCCAATGAATCCCGTTCCGATGACGGCTGCCTTGAGATCGCCCATCTTCACTCCTTTCCTTATTGCCCCAAGCTGAAGCTATGGGCTGAAAGAACAAAGCTCCTTCGACAGGCCCAGGACACCGCCTGCAGGTTAGATCCAACTCCGGAAGTATAACAAAGGAAATAAGTTTTGTCAATTCGAGGCAGATTGTTGCGACGATTGGGGCCT
>Ga0315549_1003921_pt1 | contig 12900 bp, 7 predicted proteins | sample SalMarSW160200MG_FD_203101 | JGI IMG/M metagenome (GOLD analysis project Ga0315549, IMG submission 203101) | Salt marsh sediment microbial communities from the Plum Island Ecosystem LTER, Massachusetts, United States - Salt Marsh Sediment SW1601-200 ... | reverse complement strand
TATTTTCTTGGGAAGCCTGATCCTCCCGTCCGGCTCGGTCTTACACGGAATCCAATCAGTGAAAAGAGTCTGAGCCTGACAGGGGCTTTTGCCCTTTCCTTCCTTGTCCTTTCGAGGTTTTGACCCACGCTTCCCAGCCATCTCTTTCCACACCTGCAACAGCACAGCTCACACTACGCTCTTGCCTTCGCCACCTGACTGCTTTACACTTGCACAGAACAGGGCGGTCGCAGGGATACCCCTGAGCCGAACGAACCATTCTTCGTCTCAGCCAATCACGCTGTTTCCACTCAGACCGATTGGCTGTCGACTTGCCCTGTTCCTTGCTTTTCTATCTCTTCTTCTCTATCAGCCTCCGGTAGAACGGGCATCTTTCCTTGCCGACGCACTTCGCCATGCTGCGAAGGATGCCATCAGGGTTACAGCCGTATTCGTAGCCCTTCGTATACGCCGATGTGATGATTCGCTGAAGCTCCATCCTATGTAGCAGCGGGCGATTCTTCTTGTTCCAGGCCGCCATAGCCTCCTGGCAGAGTTCCTGTGCTATCCCAACTCTCCTCAATTCTGATGCAATAATATGCGCTGTACAGTTGCGTGTTCCTCGACCCACTCCTGTCTTGAGCAAAGCCTTCACGCAAGGTTTGATCATCTCGATATCGACGTGCCTGCCCTGAACCGCTCCGCTCGGAAGATTCTTTTCTCCATCTCTCTGGACTTTTGTAGGCAGCCTCTGCCACAGCTTCTCGCCATCATGCTTGGTTATGTTCTTCAGATATTCCAGATGGTCCACAACGGGTTGGAAATTGCCGCCAACAAAAAGACATCTCCGCCCTGTTTCCCGATGAATCCCGAGAGGAAGCTTGATGAGATTTCCGAAACTCCCATCCGGGATATAGTCCTGTTTGGGAAAGACCTCATGACCGCACGCTACTGCTTTACCGATAGCCCGTGCCTTCCAGTTTGCGATGGCTTGCTGGGAAAAAATCCACACGTGATAGCCCTTGTTCCCCGAGTCCTCCACAACCGGACTGATTCCAATTTCCCGCATTCTGGCCAAGACCCGCTTGATCTCCTTTTCATCCCTGGTGTCAATATCAATGCAAATCCATCTAGTTGAGGAACGCCCAGGATAGACTCCAATGGTGACCTCTCCTTTCAGATGTCGCAAAATGACCTCGTCGTCCAATTTCTCCTTCACTGGCTGGTAAATGGAGCCGTCTCGGGTCTTTTTCTGCACCGCATAGACGTCCGTTCGGCTCACGAACAGAGACATCACCATGGCAACCATCCCACTTGTCGCCAGTCTCTTTCTCCAATCTATCTTTTCCACAAAATCCATTTTTTCGATTAGTCTCGTCGGTCGAGGAAGAGGAGAAACCTCACTTCCCCCCGTCGCTCGTGCCTCACTGTCATTGCCTGCTATATCTCCACGTCCAAGGTAGTGCTTCGTGGACCAGTGTGAAGGGCGGTAGGAAACTGCGGCGGGTGGTTGGGCGGAGAAAAACTGCGGCACTTCCAAAAGATTTCTGCGAGAATGCATCCTTTTACGCGGCTGTAGGAGCCACGGCAGGAGAAGCATTCTCAGCAGAAAGGAAAGGAAGTGTACAGCGATATGGAACAATGGCTTCAGATCCGACAGAGGGTATTACGGGAAGGAGTCAGCAAGCGCCAGGTCTTGCGTGAGACGGGGATGCACTGGACGACGCTGGAGAAGATTCTCGAGTACTCCTGTCCCCCGGGGTATCGCCGGAAGAAACCACCCCACAAGCCCAAGATCGGGCCGTGCCTGGAGAGGATCCGACAGATCTTGGAGCAGGACAAACAGGCCCCCAAGAAGCAACGGCACACCGCCAAAAGGATTTGGCAGATTCTGCAAGAGGAGGGATTCACGGGGGGCTACACCATTGTCAAGGATGCCGTTCGGGAACTGAGGCGGACCCGCCAAGAAGTCTATATGCCGTTGAAGCATCCGCCTGGAGAAGCCCAAGTGGATTTCGGGCATGCTCTGGTGAAGATGGCGGGGGTTCTGCGAAAGATTCGTTTCTTCGTCATGGCGCTGCCGTATTCGGATGTTGTCTTTGTCAAAGCCTACGATCGAGAATGCACCGAGACGTTCTGGGACGGGCATGTTCAGGCGTTTCAGTTCTTCGGCGGGGTTCCCCGACGCATCACCTATGACAACAGCAGAATCACGACCTCGAAGATCGTTGGTCCCCGCCGGCGGGAACTGACCCAAGGGTTTTTACAGTTGGTCAGCCACTACCTGTTTCGGTATCACTTTTGCCTGGTCCGCCGAGCCAATGAGAAGGGCGTGGTCGAAGGACTGATCAAGCACACGCGGCAGAACTTTCTGGTTCCTGTTCCCCAAGTTCGGGATTTTGACGAGCTGAATGCCCATTTGCTGCAGAGGTGTCGGGAGGATATGCATCGCAAACTCCGGGGGCAAACGGAGAGCAAGGGGTCATTGCTTCTTGAAGAGCAGTTGTCCTTCCTTCCCCTCCCGTTCAAGCCGCTTGATGCCTGTCGGATACAACCCGGGCGGGTCAATAGCGAACTGTTGGTCCGTTTCGATGACAGCGACTATTCGGTGCCGATGGAGTACGCTTACCACGATGTCACCGTAAAGGGGTATACCGACCGTGTGGAGATTTGCCGACTGCATGAGGTGATTGCCGTTCACCCTCGGGGCTGGAGCAAACAACAACAGGTCTTCAATCCCCTCCATTATCTGCCCTTGCTGGAGCGGAAGCCTCCTTCCTTTCCGTTCGCTCGCCCTTTTGAGAAACTGACCTTACCTCGCTGTTTTGACGTCCTCCGCGGTCGTATGGAATCGGAGTTGGACCGTGGGACGCGTGAGTACATTGGGGTCCTCCGTCTTTTGGAAGCCTATAGCGTCCAGCAGCTCACGGCGGCGGTGGAAAAGGCTCTGCGCCATCGCGTGCATACCAAAGATGGCGTGGCGCAATTCCTTTCTGGCTCTCGACCTTGGCGACAGACGACCTTCAAGCTTGCAGGCCGAGATCATTTGCGCCTGGTTAAGGTATCGAAGGCCGACGTTCGAGAGTACACCACTCTGCTGGGCCACGGAGGTGCAGCGTGAAGGAAACAACCCCCCAACTCTTACTGAACCACTATCTGAAGAAACTGAAGCTACCGACCATCTTGCGAGAGTATCCGGCTGTGGCGGCCTCTGCGCGAAGGACAACTGTGACTATACGGTCTTCTTACTTCGTCTGGTGGAACGAGAGGCGTTGGATCGGGAAAAACGAGCGGCCCAACGCCGGATCAAAAAGGCCCGCTTCCCCGTGATCAAGACCTTGGATACGTTCGATTTCAAAGCCCAACCTTCGATCAACGAGAAGCTCGTTCGGGAACTGATGGTCGGCGACTATGTGGACCGTCGGGAAAATGTGCTGCTGGTGGGAAACAGTGGCACCGGCAAAACCCATCTGGCCAGTGCGCTGGGGTTTGCCGGTTGTATGCAAGGCCGAAAGGTACGGTTCCTCACGGTCAAGGGGCTCGTGACGCACCTGACCGAGATGACCGAGCAACGGCAATTGGAGCGAACCTTCAACCATCTGGAGCGTCAGCACCTGCTGATCCTGGATGAGCTGGGATATGTGCCGTTCTCGAAGACGGGGGCCGAATTGCTCTTTGAAGTCGTGAGTCGGGCGTACGAGCGTCTGAGCCTCATTGTGACCACAAACCTTCCGTTTGAGTCTTGGACGGAGGTCTTTGGGTGTGAGCGACTGACCGGAGCCTTGTTGGATCGGTTGACCCACCGGGGGCACATCATCGAGGCCAATGGGGCCAGCTACCGACTTCGAGAGTCGAAACGCAGACTGCTGCGACCCCGTTCCCAGCCCCAAGAGAGTAGGCAGACACAACCAAGACAATCATAGTGGGAAGTAAATAGAAATACGTTGACACCCTATGTCACATAGGGTAAGTAGACCCGACGTGCCACGGTTTTAGTCCGTCACCCGCCACAGTTTCCTACCGCCCTTCACAGGTTGACGATTTCTTGGCACTCGGTTAGAATCGAAGCGTGAAAATGTCCTTCGGGCGCTAACGCCGCACCATTGCCTGAAAGAGCATGGTGAGAGTCAATGAATCTAGCGGATGCGTGCGGTGCCTAAACCACGAAGAACAAGGAGAATTAGATGATTTACAAGATTCGAGCGTGTCCCGTTTCGTTATGCGCAGTTGTCGTCTTCAGCCTGGCTGCCATCAGCGCTCAGGCTACCGATGTCTCGGGATCAATCTCTTCCAACGCGACGTGGACAGCGGCAGGCAGCCCGTACGTCGTCGTCGGGGATGCGACCCTGGAACCGGGTGTGACGTTGACCATACAGCCCGGCGTTACGGTTCAATTCGCACAGTACAGGGGCCTTTGGGTCAGAGGCAATCTGAGCGCTGTGGGAACCTCTGGCGGTCCCATTACGTTTACCGGCACGACGGAGTCAGGGGGCTGGTGGCGGTTCATTAACGTTGAGCAAGGGGGCAGCGCGACGTTTGACTACTGCACACTGAGATATGCCGGATATTGGGATAGCGCGGGCATTCTCAAAAGTGGTTCCGGAGCGCTGTCCATCAGGAACTGCGCCATCGGTAACATCACGGGGGATGGTCTTCGCATTGCCTCCGGCTACGCGTCCTTCACCTCTCAAAACAACACGTTCTCCAACTGCAATTACGGCGTCCGGTTAGGGATCAGCGCCTCCTTCGACGACAACACCTCGGACTTCGCCGGGAACAATGTGGATCTCTACGCGGACGCCGGCACCATCAGCGGCGAGACCACCTGGAACCTGAAGAAGAACTACTCGCTGTTTGTCAGCGGGAATATTACCGTTAATGCTGGCGCCGCCCTGACGGTGAAGCCCGGCACGGTTGTCAAATTTCCCCAGTATGCAGGGATTTGGGTGAGTGGGAATCTCGATGCCCAGGGTACGGCCCCGGCTCCGATCTACTTCACCGACTGGCGCGACGACACGGTAGGGGGGGACGCCAATGACGATGGGAACACAACCGGGCCCGCTGCTGGCTGGTGGAGAGCGATTTTCGTTCAGGAAGCGGGTTCCGCGACGCTCGCGTATTGTACGATAAGGTACGCGGGATATTGGGACTATGTCGGGGTGCTCAAGAGCGGTTCTGGCGACTTGACCATGACCAACTGCATGGTGTCTAACATCGGCGGCCACGGACTGAAGGTCTCAAACAGCACCGGCTTCACCACGCTTCAGAATTCAACGTTCGCCAGCAACGCATCGTCGGGTTTGTACATGCAGTCGGGCCCAGTGACGGCGACAGGCTGCGGGTTCAACGGCAACGGGAATTATGGGATTTTGCAGGACGTCAACGACATCCTGCTTTATGCGAATAACAGCTTCACGGGCAACGCGTGGGGCGGCGTAGGGGTCAACGGCGGCACGATGACGATCAGCAGCGCATGGACCGTGGCCGCCAGCCCGTATGTTATTCTCGGGAATGTGACGCTGGAGGCGGGCGCAACCCTGACGATTGGACCCGGGGTGACCGTCCAATTTGTCCAGTATGCAGGCGTCTGGGTGAAGGGGAATCTCAGTGCGGCCGGAACCTCCGTCAGTCCCATCGCGTTCACGGGGACCACTGAAACGCCGGGCTGGTGGCGGATGATTCATGTTCAGGAACCGGGCTCCGCGACGTTCGACCACTGCACGGTGAGGTACGCGGGCTACTTTGAGGGTGCTTGTGTGCTCAAAAACGGTTCCGGAGCGTTGTCCATGACGAACTGCGCCATCGGTGACATCACCGGAGATGGTCTGCGCATCGCATCCGGCTACGCGTCTTTCACCTCGCAGAACAACTCGTTCTCCAACTGCAATTACGGTGTGAAGTTAGGGATCAATACTTCATTCGACGACAACACCTCCGACTTCGCCGGGAACAATGTGGATGTCTATGCGGATGGCGGCACGGTCACCGGGAACGTGGCGTGGAATCTGAAGAAGGACTACTCACTGTTTGTCAGCGGGAATATCGCCATGAATGCCGGCGCCGCGCTGACCGTGAAGCCCGGCACAGTAGTCAAATTCGCCCAGTATGCAGGGATTTGGGTGAGCGGCAATCTCGAGTCACAGGGCACGTCTGCATCTCCGATCTATTTCACCGACTGGCGGGACGACACGGTGGGGGGCGACGCCAACGACGATGGCAATGGCACCGCGCCCGCCCCCGGTTGGTGGAAAGCGATTTTCGTTCAGGAAGCGGGTTCCGCGACTCTCGCCTATTGCACGGTGAGGTATGCCGGCTGTTTTGACAGCGTCGGGGTGCTCAAAACCGGCTCCGGTGACTTGACCATGACCAACTGCGCGGTGTCAAACGTCGGGGGGCACGGGCTGAAGGTCTCAAACAGTACGGGCGTCACCACGCTTCAGAATTCAACCTTCGCCAGCAACGCGTGGTCGGGTCTGTACATGCAGTCCGGCCCGGCGACGGCGACAAGCTGCGGGTTCAACGCGAACGGGAATTACGGGATTCTCCAAGACGTCAACGACAGCCTGCTTTACGCAAACAACAGCTTCGCGGGCAACGCCTCCGGTGGCGTCGCCATCAACGGCGCTACGATGACGATCAGCAGCGCATGGACGGCAGCGGGCAGCCCCTACGTTGTTCTGGGCGATGTGACACTGGAGTCGGGCGCAACTCTGACGATAGGACCCGGTGTGACCGTGCAATTCGCCCAATACACAGGCCTCTGGATTAAGGGCAATCTCAGCGCGGTGGGGACCTCCGTCAGTCCCATCACGTTCACGGGGACTACTGAAACGCCGGGCTGGTGGCGTGCGCTTAACATTCACGAAGCGGGCTCCGCCACCTTCGACCACTGCGCCATCAGCTACGCTGGCTGGTGGGAGAACGCTGGGGTGCTGAAGAGCGGCTCCGGGGCGCTGTCCATCAGGAACTGCGCCATCGGTAACATCACGGGGGATGGCTTGCGCATCGCCTCGGGCTACGCCTCGTTCACCTCGCAGAACAACACGTTCTCGAACTGCAACTACGGGCTGAGACTGGGGATCAACGCCTCGTTTGACGACAACACCTCCGACTTCGCCGGGAACAACGTGGACGTGTATGCCGACGCCGGCGCCATCTCCGGGAACGTCATCTGGAACCTGAAAAAGGATTACTCGCTCCACGTCAGCGGAGACGTCACCGTCGGCGGAGGTGCCGCCCTGACGGTGAAGCCCGGCACGGTTGTCAAATTTCCCCAGTATGCAGGGATTTGGGTGAGCGGGAATCTGGATGCGCAGGGCACGGCGGGTTCTCCCATCTATTTCACGGACTGGCGGGACGACACAGTTGGCGGTGATGCCAACGGCGATGGGAGTGACACGGCTCCCTCCCCCGGCTGGTGGCGGATGATTCATGTGCAGGAACCGGGCTCCGGGACGCTCGCCCACTGCACGGTAAGATACGCCGGCGACTGGGACAGTGTCGGCGTGCTCAAGACCGGCTCCGGCGACATGACCATGACCAACTGCACGATGTCAAACGTCGCTGGCGACGGCCTGCGGATTGATGGCAGCACGGGCCAGCACGGCATCACGGGATGCTCCTTCACCGAGAACAACAATGGCGTGCTCGTCAGGAACCAGACCTCCACGATCACCCTCAGTGATTCGCAGATCAAGTCGAACACAACCTACGGCGTTCTCAACCAGGGCACAATTGACGTGGATGCGAGAGGCTGCTGGTGGGGCGACGACACCGGGCCCTATCACCCCGTGCTCAACCCGGACGGCACAGGCAACGAGGTCAGCGATAAGGTGCTCTTTGAGCCCTGGAAGACATCTGCTCCCGCCGTGAGCAGCGTCCAGTACGGACCGGCAGGCCAGGTTACTCTCGCTTGGGCCAGCGCAGCGGGCAAGGGCTATCGAATCTGGCAGAGCCCCGACCTTTTTGCATGGTCAATACGCCAGGAAATGGTCGAGTCCCAGGGAGAGTTCACCCAATGGACCGATGACGCCGCCACAGCGGTCCGCCAGCGGTTCTACAAGATAGAGCATCTGCCTTGACCTCGAGATAGATGTTCTTGGTCAGCTCGCACGATTGCGGCTCCGGGGCAGCCTGATGCTCCAGCGGACGGTGCAGCCTCGCGCGTGCGCAACGAATAGAACACCGCTAAGGAATTCACCTGCGGTCGGGACGCGATAGAGGAGGTCACCATGAAAAAGCCCATTGGAACGCTATCATTGACTCCGTGATGGTCGCTGTCATGCTGGTCGTCATGTTCATCGGGATACTGCTTGGCTTCTTCATTGCGCGGGCCGGCGGCCCTCAGGCGGAAAAGTACTTGTGGGGTCTCCATCGCCACGACTGGGGGGATCTTCACCTCTACTTCTCGCTGACGCTCGTTGCGCTCGTGATTGTCCACTTTATCCTCCACATGAACTGGATTCGCTGCATGTCAAAACAGTGCCTTCGTCTCCACTGGCTTCCCATGTTGCTCCTTCTTGTCATTCTCGGGGCGGGGATTCTATGGGCGTCCGTCGCTGAGCTTGACGTCATCGTGGAAAAGTAGACCGGTTCGGGACGGTACGGCTGCTGTGAAGGGCCGCAGGAAACTGCGGCGGGTAGCGGGGCAGAGCTCAAAGCGCGCCACGGCCGCGTCCGCCGTCAGGAGGCCATTGTTGAACAGGTGTTTGTGCGCGTGGTCGGCGAATCGAAGACGGTACTCGGGGTTGGCCACCAGTTGCTGATGGATCCACTGTGGGTTGCTGTACTGGAATTGGTCGCCGCAGGGATAGGGGCCGGTTCTGTCCGTCATACCTCTCGACATGATGTGCTCCGCGTCGTGGACGAAGTACCTGAATCCTTCTTCACCGTTGCGGTTGCGCACACCGAACCAGTTGTTGGTCCTGGTGTTGCCCAAGAAGTTGGAGATGGGGGCGTCGCGGTCTCCGTCGTAGAAGATCATGATCATGTAATCAATGAGGTTGTCCACGTCCAACAGAACGTCGTACTTAGGGTCGCGCTCATGGGTCACCGGGTCCAGCCCCTGGGCGTGATAGTAGTTCGCATCGGTTGCGAAACCGCGTTTGGACAGGTCCCATAGGCGGCGCCAGGCATCGAAGGTGCCATCGGTCACCTCGGTAGTGTAGCCGCCGATCGAACCGGCGGCTTTCACTGTGTCGTATTCTTCTCGATCGCCGCCGAAGTAGGACGCGCCGAACGCCGCTTCAGAGCGCTCCTGGGTCTGGTAAATGCCCCAGTACTGACCGTTGATGTAGAGGTGGTAGTAGCGGCTGCGAGTGTAACCTTGTGCAGTCAGCCCCTGGGTGTCGCGAGCCCAGACGTCCCGGCACATGGTGTTGGCGCTGTTGTTCTGGAAGCTCCAGGAGTAGTTCTGAGCGGTGCGGAGGTCAACTTTGCTAAAGCTGTTGACGCCTTCGTCGCCAAAGAGCGGATAGTTGAGCTTACCGTCTCCATATTCGCTGCGGAAGAAGAGTCGGAAGGCGTGCTTGGGATTAGAGCCGCTGCGGCTGAAACCTCCTCGGATCCGCAGGCCCGCGTCAATCTGGAATCCCTCGTCGTTGCCATCGGGGAATCCTGTCCCCTCGGCGCCGCCGGGATAGATCAGTTCTACCGACACCGGCCGCTCCCAGTCTCGCCCATGCCGTTGGGCGTTGACATAAATCCCAGTCGAGCGGTCGAACAGATTGTTCAGGTCCGTCACCAGCGATATCGAAGGGATCGAAAGCAGAGCATCATCGATCAATCCGGCGTAGCGGGGATCGCCCGTGACCTCCGGATTCATCCCGTATCGAAAGACCTGGCCGTTGATGGAACTTGTTGGCCAGCCCGGGCCGGGCGCCTTGGAGGATTGTGTTACCACGTCGGAGACAAAGAGATAGGTTTGCGTATCAACGTTGCTGGGCTGATAGCCCGGTTTGAACGCTGCAGCACGCAGGACGGTTGTCTTGGCAATCCTAATTGCCTCGATATAGGGAACGCCTGTCTCTGGGGTCGGCTTACTCCCGTCGAGGGTGTAGTAGATCTTCGCATCTTCGGTGGCCGTGGTGATGACTACATTGAACGATTTGGAGAAAAATCCACGGTCAACACTGAACTTCGTGTCGGCGACGTAGCCGAGAACACCCGCCGTGTTGGCGGTACCAGGAGTCGGCGTGGTGAAGAACATCGCCGAACTCTGTTGAACATCGCTAATGTCAACAGCGATAAGTTCTGGCAGGATTAGCATGTCTGAACTGGTGAGCGAAACGTTGAGGCCGTGGATCGCCAGAACATTTTTGCCGGGGAGCAAGGCTCCAATCCAATCGGTGATGTCGAAATCCTCGTACTCGGTCGCACTGGCCTCATGCCCGAAGCTGGCTTTGGAATTCCACTCCGGCGATCCGGGGGCATTGGGAGTGGCAACCACCAGTTCGCCATTGAGATAGCCGACAAACCCGTCATCGTACTTCATGCGGAGTGTCAAAAGGTCGAAAACCGAGGGGTCCCAGATCTCGAACTCAATTCGAATATAGACAGAAGTGTTTTGTCCATGCATGTCGCCAACGTCGAGATTGATCAGGCCCGCATAGCCTGTTTCGCGCTCGTACCCTACACCGGTGGCGCCAGTCAGCGGCCAGCCTGCGTCATCAAAGTTGACATCCGTCCAACCCTCTACGGGACCGTCTGGTATCAGCACGGTGGCATCATCCCCCTCGATCACAAGGCTGGTAAACTTCATCTCTCGCGATAGGCCATAGGAGACATCCTCCAACTGCTCAGGATAATCCAGGTACGCATGCGCAACGGTCACCCCGTCAGGCTTGACGAGCACTACGCTCTCGTGTTGATCCTCATCGTTTCTGCTTAGCTTGAAATTCGTGTGGAGATAGCCAAGGCTATCCACGTAATCGTCAATCTCCTGCCCTGAGGCGAAGACGATCAGAAAACCATTGCCCGGGATACTGACATCTGGAAAGGGCCACAGTTGCAAGTTGGTGGCGTCATCGGTCAGATACCAACCCGTGAGATTCACCTCGTCGGAAGAGGTATTGTGAATCTCGATCCAGTCTGATGCGTTCCCATCCCCGTCCAGCAGCGTGGAGTCGTTAACGGCCATGAACTCAGTGACCAAAATGTCGGCGCGGCAGAACCTCACGGAAGCTACACCAATCAGGAGGACTGACAAAATCCAGAGGAAATACCGCCGTTTTGCCTCAACCATGATCTGACTCGAGCCCTTCCTTGTTCTCTTCCCTCGATGTCCCACGGAATGGGAACTTTCCTATACTGCTTCGCGAAAAAAGGGCTACTTCCACCCAAGACATTATACCGCACCTATCTGCCTCTCGGCAATTGCATGTCCAAGAATGCCGAGAAGTTGACACGTTGCCGTCTCTTGGTCAGGATGTTGCACGATGTTCCAGAAACCGCCCTCAACGGTGATAGCTATTCCACATTTTCTGCGCCCTCTCTTTCAGCCTCGATATGACTTTGTGACCAACAACAGAAAGCTCTGCCGGCAACTGGGTGCCCTCAGAAACAGCAACGCGCAGCCGCAGTCGGTCAGGGCGTACAGAGGGGAACGGGTTGAAGCCTTGGTGCCAGACTGGAACGGTGGCCACTGGTTGCTTCTTCAAGGGTTACGCGTTCGGCCCGCACCGAAACGACGCGCAAGATGCCCACAGAAGAAAATCGCTCGCTTTCGCCAGAGTACGTGCGGACTCTGCGGAAAGAGCTTCGTTCTCTCCTGAGCAGTGTAGCGGCAAGGGGCCGACTGCGCTTCGCAATACTCGTGGCGTCCCACTCAGCTTACTTTGAGTTCCCTCGACGAGTTATCCGTTTTCCCCAGGATTCCTGTAGAATGTTCGACCCCGTGCGCGGCTGCGATCACAGGAAAGGAGGGTGAGCCATGAGAAAGGTATCGAAGAGGTTTATTGCCTACCTGGGAAAAGAGAGGAACGCGACGCAAGCGACGCTGAAGGCGTATGCAGATGATATGGCCAAGTTCATCGCGTTTTTGGACAGCCGTCATGGAAAAGGGATCCTCCCTGGAGACGTGACGGATTCAATGATCCGTGAATTCCTGACCTTCCTTGCAGAGAAAGGGTTCAAACGGAAGAACTCAGCCTCTTCCCGAGGGCGAAGACTGTCGACCATCCGGTCCTTTTTCAAGTTTGCATATCGGGAAGGCTTGGTCAGAAACGATCCGGCATCGCTCGTGTCCGCGTCACGAGGACGGGGAAGGGAGCCATCCTTCCTCACGGTAGAGGAGTACAAGAGATTACTCCAGGTGATTGAGAGGCGGAAGTCCGACTTCTTTCGGACGCGAGATTACTGCATCGTCTCCATGATTCTCTCGACGGGGGCACGCGTCAGCGAGCTAACAAATGTCAATGTAGGAGACCTATCGCTGAGAAATAAAACCGTCAAGCTGCACAGAAAGGGTGGGGAGCAACAGACACTCCCGTTGAGCGGGAAGATGATCGCGTCGCTGAGAAAGTATTTTCGAATCCGCCGCAAGAGAACGCGAACCCGAGCGCTGTTCATCTCGACGCACAATACCCGGATGTCAACGAGTGCGGTCTGGAAGATGATCAAGGGCTATTGTCGGAAGGCGAGGATCAGCAAAGATAGGATCGGCCCACACATGCTTCGCCACACCTTTGCCACAACCCTGTTGGCCAACGGGGAGAACCTGAGGACAATCCAGGCTCTGATGAATCACAGGAACATCGCCACCACCTCGCGGTATCTTCACAGCCATAACACCGAGCTAGCCTAACTTCCGCACCTGATTGCGATTTTGAGATTTTTTTTTGCCTGATTTGGGGATGAAATGGGGATATTTAGGGTGTTTTTGCTGTCATCTTCGCCCTATTTGCGCCACACTTTCGTTTTGCT
>Ga0315549_1003918_pt1 | contig 12910 bp, 12 predicted proteins | sample SalMarSW160200MG_FD_203101 | JGI IMG/M metagenome (GOLD analysis project Ga0315549, IMG submission 203101) | Salt marsh sediment microbial communities from the Plum Island Ecosystem LTER, Massachusetts, United States - Salt Marsh Sediment SW1601-200 ... | reverse complement strand
GCATCAATTCCCCGAACAGACTGACCAGGAACGCCGGGAAAAGAAATTCAGGCTTTATTTGAGGAAGGATGAGGATAAGCAAGGCAAAACATATTGGATACCGAAAATCCACCAGTAATGCTCGTATTCTTTCATTGTTGAAGGTGCTGTTTATTCGACTGGCAATATTTGCGTACATTCTTTATCCCTCCCATCTGGAATCGACATTAAGAATCAATGTTTCTTATGAGAACCGGATCGCGGAGAATACGATATAATGATCTTTTCTCCCCAATCATGGCAGGCGTTTATTCGGAATGTAGCAGATTAAAATGAAGAAATAATGAAGACAGGAGCAGGATGGAGTTTTTTTGTTTTTTAAATTATGGGTCAGATGGCAATGCCTGGAAGTAAAGCAAGCACAGATGCTTAATGAATCTTTTTGTATTTCCCAATGAAAATTACTCGTCGATAAATCCTTAAAACCTTTTCCGCAATTTTTTCTTGGGAATAGTCCCCGGCAAAGGACCGACTATTTTCGGATAAGACAGACAGCCTCTGATGATCCGCCAACAGATTCGCTACTGATTTAGCCCAACTCTCGGTGCTTTCAGCAACCATAAGGCCATTGTAGCCGTCTTTAACCACATCGTAAACACCGCTCGCCCGCACAGCCACAACGGGACAACCGCCGGCCATTGCCTCGACCAACACCATCCCTTGGGTTTCAGAGGTTGAGGCGAAAACGAAAAGATCTGCTGCAAGGTAGCAACGGGTCACGTCGCGAGGAGGCATACTCCCTGTAAAAACTATCTGGCCATCCAGGCCAACCGCTGCAGCCTTATCTTTGAGCCGCTCTTTTTCAGGACCATCTCCTACAAGCAGGCATTTAAACGGGGTGTGAATCAATTTTTTTAGCTTCGCCAGCCCATCTATTAAAAAGTCAAGATTCTTTTCCTTGGCCATTCGAGATACGCTGATCAAGAGGGGTTCATCGGCTGCGGCATATCGCCTGCGCAGTTCGCGAACTTCCTGTGATGTCCAGCAGTTGTAATCCTCCATGCCGATGCCGGTGGGGATGGTCTCGATCAGGGCGCTGACCCCCAGGTTGCGCAGGTACTCCTCGGTTGAAGGCGTGGGCGTGATAATGGCGTCGCAGTGGTTGGCGAAACGCTTGATCAGCAAATGAGCCGCGAGATTTTTTATAGCCGTACCCGGAAAAGGGAGATAGTGTGTGTAGCGCTCCAACCGGGTGTGATAGGTCAAAACGATCGGAAGTCCGCGTTTCTTGGCCAGCCGCATCCCCTTTTTCCCGAGCCAGAAAGGATGGTGCACATGCACCAGGTCGCATTCAAACACCTTGAACGCCGCCTTGATCTTGCGGGAAAAAACATTGGCCACGGGAAATCCGGCCAGGCGCAAATGAAAGAGTGCCGGGCATCGCACCACGCTGCCGCCTTCAGGATCGCTCCATGGCTCCGGATATTCCGGCGCGAAAATCTTCACCTTGCTGCCTGCCTGGACCAGGCCCCGGTAAAGCCGGTCTATGGAGAGGGGCACTCCACCGATGAACGGGAGGTAGTTGTTGGTGAACATGACCACTCGAAGCGGTTTTCGGGAAAACGCCTTTTCATCAACGCTGAAATCCCTATACAGGTGTTCATGACGCAGAATGAGCGAATAGAGCTTCAACGCCACAAGACTGATTATGCTCAGAATCAGGAGCGAGTTAAAAAGGCTCATATAGAAAAATGAATGCAGATAAAGTTTCAAGATCTCCAGCTTCTCACGGAATTTACCAAGGCGGTCCGTGGCGGATATGTTTTCAAGAGCAACTGCTTCAGGAGCCACGGAGACCTTCAGGATTTGGTAGGGCTCCCGCCGGTCGAGGTGTAATCCACCACCGCCGCCAGATACGATATACTGGATATTTTGTTCCACAGTTTCATGGTAAGTAGGATAGCCTGCCGTAAAAACTGCTGTCACTCTGTGCCGGGTAAACAATTTCTGTAATTCCCGGCTCAATTTTTCTTCCAGCACATAGTGGATTTCGTCCGGATCAAAACGTGTTAAAGAAAAGATTGAATAATTCAAAAACACGAAGCGGTGTGGGTATTGTTCAGCTGTCGTCAATTCCTGCCTAAGCCAGCGCAGCTGCCATTTCCAGGAAGTTTGCCCTGTTGTGTCAAGAAAAACAAAGTAAGCGTTTTCAAGATGGAAAGAGAAAAAGTAAGGCCCGAAATGACTGTAGAACTTATCCGCCCCAAAATCTTCGACCTCGTTGTGCCCTGCGGCCATCACGTATGGAATGTCCAGTTTCTTGAGTCCGCGATACAGCAAACGGTATTTCCCTTCAGAACCGTCATATACTGCGTTTCCAAGCGATACCATGAAATCCACACCGCTGTCATTCATCATGGGGATGATGCGTCTTTCGAAAATCAGCATGGAATTTCTGATATTGCCGATAATAGCGAATGTGTATCTGCTTTCGCCGTGGAGTCTTGTCTCGATCCGATCGATATTCTCGGCGTTTAGGGCCTGATAATCCTTCTCGTAGATAAATAGGTAGACCCGGTAAGCGACAAGACCCGCCATCAACATGAGGATGAAAATCAGACAGAGCGTCAACCTTTTCTTGCGATTCATGACAGGACCACCTTTTTGCGTTTGAACATTTCCCTGGATATAACCACAATGCCGATTACTACCCCGACATAAATGGTTAAAAAGCGCCAGGCCAGGGTTAGAATCGCGATGTCCTGGGTTTGCACCAGTTGAGAAAACAAAAGCCCGTAGCCTCCTTCGGCGACACCTGCAGCACCTGGCGTAGGAGCGAAATACATGAAGAAGGTCACCACCACCTGGAAAGCCAGCACGGTTAACACCGGGACCTGATACCCCAACGCCCTGACCAGCACAATAGAAAAGGAAAAGAGCAACAACAAGAAAAAAGCTGTAAATATTACGGAAAGGACTGCCCAGCCAGGGTTGTTCCTGAAATACCGTTTAAACCCGTCAGCAAGCAGGTCCAGTTCGCGTGAAACTCTTAAAAACCAGGATCTGAATCGAGGTCTCGATACAATATTTATTGAAAGGAGAAAATACAAAATCCAAAACATACATCGTTTGATTATCCGTATCCTGCATAATATAACCCAGAAAACAGCCAGGTAGGCACAGGAAATCCCGGTGATACCATAGAGAATATTCCTATGGAAAAACATGGCAAATTGATTCGGCCCGGTCCAGATGATGATTGGGGTAAGCGTGAAAAGGATCAATGCCGACAGTATGGTGCGGATAGAGGTGGCCGCCGTCGCCTCTCCTACAGGCATGCCTTTTCGATTCATCAAATAGACCTGTACCACACCGCCGCCTGTGGCCATGGGGGTGACGTTGGATACGAAGATATTCACAAAGACCAGCTTGACAATATATGAAAATGCGATGCGAAACCCCATCGCCCGGATGACAGAATACAGCCGCAGACCGTCGGCAAGGAAATACAGGACCAGAAGAACAGCCAGGCTACCGATAACTCCGGCCGAAAGCATGCCGGTAGGAATCCGCAACTGCCCTTCCGAAAAGTAGCGATGAATAAAATACACGGTAGTGAAAGATAGCGCGAAAAACAGCGCTGCCAGACCGAAATAGCCTGTAACCTTCCGAGAAACATGCAGAGGTATATGCCGCAATCCTTTTATCGCCATACGTCCCTTCTGTAATATCTATCTTCCGTTGCGGAGAGCCATGTTTTGTGCCTCAGCATCCAAATATTCAATCACTTCGTTGAGATAGCCTGCTAATTGTCGGATCTGCCCATTGTAAAGGTTGGGCGGCACCTTGATGGGCTCGCCAAAGATCAGGCATACCCTCGTAAATGGCAGCGGAAGCTCCATCCGGTCCCACCTTTTATTCAATACGATTTTTCGGCGGCTACCCACAGATATCGGCAAAAGTTCAAACCCCATATCCGACGCCGTACGTATCACGCCGTATTTAACCTGGTGGTAAGGGCCCAGGGGTCCATCAACGGCAGTGCCAACAGCCCGGACATTTGCTAATATTTCACGCATAAGCTTCAGGGAGCCACGCCTCGGTTGATCAGGTACCTGGGCGCTTTGGTAACCAAAAATTCTACAAATCTCAGCGATAATATCTCCTCGAACCGATTGGCTGCTGATGACACAAGCTTTATATCCCTCCAACAAGGGAAATATCGGTACGTACTTTCCGTGCCAGAAACAAAGCAGAAAACAATTTTCCGTGTTGTAAAGCCGGTCCAAGTGTTCACGTCCTTTAATGCGAACCCGCCAGGTCAGGCGTTGCAGGCGGAGTACCCACGCGAACAATAGGCCTTTCAACTCGATGACAGAATAGAATTTTTCCATATCAGAAGTACCTCGCCATGCCATCTCGGCCATTGAGTCTCCCGATTCGTCCAGCGAACCCGTCTTATGGCAAACCCCTCACCGAGTGTTTGTTCAAGCAGGTTCAGCGGACGCTCATATTCGCCGGTATCTCTTGCCATGGTGATCAAACCTACAAGACCTTGGTCCTGCTGTTCCTCAATTGTGCCCACGAAAAGTGGGGTTTCGTTTCCCTCGATTTTGACCTCGGTGGACCACAGGCGAAGCACAAAACGCCTGTCCTGATCCATCCTGACAAGGCACAGACGTTCCATTCTGCCGTTGTGAAGTCGCGGTAAAACCGGCAGCTGTTCAATCGGCGTATTCCGGGAAAACATCCCAAAGAAACTTTTCAAGTTCAGCGACAACGGCCTCTCCCATCCTTCATTCATGAGAAAGCTGGACGCCCCGGAAGGTGAGATGGCCCACTGTAGGGTGAGGGGCTGTTCAGGCTCACCTTCCATGTCGATCCGCGAGGCAGGCAGTTCACGCCATCCATCGGTCTGCCAGAAAGAGAGCGCGATGGTCTTCTCGTTATGACGTGGGGCGTAAAACCTCATGTCTTTTTCGTGGCGCTGGATCATGTGCCATCCACCGGAGATCATGAAAACAAGAACGGCTGTCAATCCTAAAAGGCGACGGGGGATCGCTTTTTTAGGCCCCTTCTGATAGGCGATTCCCATTAAAGCCGCCCAGCTTGCGCCGATGAAGTAGCCCCCCAGAACATCGGATAACCAGTGAGCACAGAGATAAAGACGGGTTAAGCCAATAATGAAAGAGACTAAAACAACACTTAAAAATAATCTCCACCGCCGCGCTCCGGACAGTCCGGTGGCAAGCAAGATAGCAAGGAATCCATAGAGAATCACGCTCATGGTCGTGTGGCCGCTAGGAAACCCATAGGCCGAGGCGCCATGGTAAATCGCCAAGGGACGCGGCAAATGGATGGCCCATTTGAGGATCTGAACACCCAGCAAGCCTCCGATCGCGTTCAATGCCCAAAAACCCGCTGCACGATGAAGTCCTTTGACAAGCAGAGCGAGCAGCACCGCACAAGCTAGAGAGATATTTACGAAAGAATCGCCTAATTCCGTTACCGCCACAAAGATATTATCCGCCCAATGAGTCCGAAGGTTCTGGAGAAAGTTGTAGACAGCCTGATCCGCAACCACCAGGGGGTCTTTTGCCAGGACATCCTGCAAGATACCCAAAAAACCCCATCCTGCCGCAAAAAGCACCATGGTCAAAAAGACGATTAGCCATTCTTCCCCTTGCTCCCCCACCAGCAGAAACGCAAGAAGCCGCTTAAAAGGATACAAGAGACTGGGACACCTCGATTTTTTAGTCGCCCATTTGTTCAGCCAAGCAAGCCATGCCGGTCCCTTTCGTTCGAATAAAGACACCGTTTTGCGGCACAACCATATGAGGCTCCATACACCGGCAACCAAAATTAAAATGAGAACAGCCAATCTAGTGCTGATCTTCCCGGCCACCGCCAGAGATGCTCCGAAAAAGACACCCGGCAGGATATAAACCAAGGCCCAGCCTATGGCCGAGAGAACGTTGACGACAATAAAACGCACAGGGCGCACTCCCAGCATCCCCGCTACCACCGGTATAACAGGACGAACCGGCCCCACGAACCGACCGAACAGGATGCTTTTACCCCCATGCCGATGAAAAAAGACCTCACCCTTCTTCAGCATTTCGGGGTAGCGGGAAAAGGGCCAAATATTTACCAGCCTTTCTTTGTAATAATTCCCCATCCAGTAACTGACACCATCACCGGCAACCGCCCCGGACATGGCTAGCAGGAGAACAGGCTTCAGACTCAGGCTGCCCGTGGCCACAACCGCGCCCACCCCGAACATAATCATCGTGCCGGGCATTAGCAGCCCGACCAGAGCCAGGGATTCAGATAGCGAAACTATAAAAACCGCTCCGTAAGCCAGCCAGGTATGATGAGTGATAAAAGTCAGTAATGTATCTACATAATAATGCACCTCAACTACCCTTTCCTGGGTCCTCTGCCACCAGGATAGGGGCTATCATTGCTATCAGCAGATATTTTCATCTTCTTATCGTAGCCCCTTTATGAAGCCGGTTAAGCTTGCTTAAAATCCATTGTAAATTTATTGTCACCAGATCTGATAACTTTGTTTGTCTTTATCCCTTTCATTGCAGTCCATGCTCCAGAGTTGCCTGAGTCCTCCTGTATTCCGCTAGAATTCGCCTGAGCCAACTTTCTACGGTGACATTTCCTTTAGTTGTGACAACCATATATGGTTTGCCGGAAACAAGGCTCTTTGAAGCGCAGATCCGAATAAAACCCTCGGGTGATTCTATCCGGGACTTGAAGTATTCGTATTTTTTACGAATGTGCTGGGCAGCTTCCTCACTCGAGTGCCTCTTACCATTTCGAATGAAGACCAACTGCGAACTCCTGACCTTTTCAATCAAATATCCAATGACCTCTCTTGTATTTTCAGTCTTTTCAATGGCTTGTTGTCCTTGTACGGCGAGAGCCAGCATGAAAAAAGTAATCAAGGCAATGATGGCTATATTGATGACCTTAACCATAATCAGAACAGAAAATTTTATTCATCAAACTCTTCATCGGTGTCGTGTCTCCCGTCCCGGCTCGATACACGGAACAATTCTCCTGTGTTTGCGTCAACCATAACCGTGAAGGCTCCTTCATTATTTGCCACCCTTATGCGGAACATTTCCATACCGGAACTTCCTTGAAAAGCGCCCCCAAGCGCCCTCCCTTCATAGTGCTTTTCAACGATTGTGATCGCATCTTTTAAAGAAAATTTAGTGGTTGAAGGATTTTTACGCACATCATCGGAGAAACGTGAAAAGAATCCGTCAGATTCGATTTTCAGAACTTTTCCGGATTTTGGTTCTACTTTAGCCTCAAAAATCTTTCTATCCCTCAATATGTTCATTTCATACTGAAGAGGCTTATCCTCTTCGCTTTCAATTTTAAAAGAGATTACCTGCCCCTTTTCTGCTTTTTCTACACCTTCAATTAGCTGCGAAAGATCAATAGCAGCTTTTTTCAGAAAAAAGAAAGCGGCTGCATCCATGTTCTTTTCATGAGCATATGCCATTGTACAGGAAAGAATAAACATAACTATGGTCAAAATACTTAGAAGTTTTTTTGTAAACATAATGCACCTCCTCTTGCAATATTAAACGGTTTGGTATTCATACAAAGCAAAATTTTATAACAGCAAAACCTGTTACATCATTCATTAGTGAAATTATATTCTGCCAAAGTGAAGAAAGTGTGAAGAGACGCCTGATCTCCAATAAAAAAATATTTTCATACATTCTGTTGATTTTTTTAACATTCTCGCCATTTCAGCGAGTAGACAAGAACTAAACCAAGGCAAATAATAGCAAGCCCAATAGTGACCCAGTGCATGTAGTTCAAAACCAGTGCTTCGTTGCGTCCAAACCAGAAACCTATACCTGCCAACACTAGCACCCATAGACCTGCACCCAGAACCGTGGCCACACAAAAGACGAAGATATTCATCCGTGCCAGACCCGCCGGCAGCGAAATATATTGACGAATTCCCGGCAGCAACCTGCCAATAAAGGTGCTGATATGCCCATGGCGATCAAAAAACGGTCAGCCTTCCCCAGTTATCTGGGGCTGACCAGCAGATACCGCCCGTACTTTTCAAAGAACGGTCTTCCGAACTTCAGGGCGTTCCAGTAGTTGAAAACAGCCCCCAGCAAGCTGCCTAGCGTGCCGCAAAAGATGACCATCCCGATATTCATTTTTCCACTTGCCGCAAGATATGCGGCCGGCGGGATCACTACCTCGCTGGGAAATGGGAAAAACGACGATTCCAGGGCCATGAGTATCACGATACCGGGATACCCCCACTGGCCCACGGTATTTGATAGCCAAACAACGAACTGATGAAACATGTCAGGACCTCCCAATTCCATGACACCGTCTTGTTTTGTTGAAGATCATCAGACCGATGAACAGCAAGGGTATCCCCGCCGCCACCGGTAACACTCGGCCCGCTTGAAGCACCGCCTTTTGCCGGACATGGAACTGGACGGTCGGGCTGGTGTACACCTGACGGCCGCCGCGGTCGGTGACGCTGACCACCACCCGGTAGTCGCCGCCCTTGATCAGCCGCATGGGCCAGTCGGTCCGCAGGGACTCGTCAGGTTTTAGGCTGGCCCCGGTGACAGCCTTGAGGGCGCTCCAGTCCTCCAGGTCCACCGGCTGTTCGTTGCCCGGGTCGATTTCAACCAGACTGATCCACGCCACCAAGCCTTCAATGGAATTTACTCCTCTGTTGGTGATTGTGCTCCAGAATCGCAGATGATCCCCCATCACCGGCGATGTCGGATTTTCCCCATCAGGCTGAAGATCAAGTGAAACAGGGACCGAGGCCGCCCATGAAGCAGGTATATTGATAAAATTAAAATGATCAGGCTTTTATATGGTTTCATAAAGTTCACCCCACTATTGAAAATCAGGCCGATTAGCGCTGCGCCGGGCTGCTAACAAGCAAAGAACCAGCCAAACAGCCACGAGGAGGAACCGTGCCGTCTGGGCCGAAAACGGTTCACTGTCGATGATGACGCTGTCGAAGGTGTTGAGGGCTCCGGCAAACGGATTGACGGCATCCAGGGCTCGGCCAATAATGGTGCCGCGTAAGCCCGGTCCGATCAACAGTGGACTCGCTGACAGCATCAGCAAAGTAACCGTGGTGAACTGCGATGTCATGACGCTGCCCGTTCGGGCTGACAGCGCCATGGCCAGGTAGCCGAATCCGAGCACCACCGGGGTGCCAAAAAGCACCAGGTAGAACAGGGCCGGGCCGAGATTCTGGCCGCTCGCGCCCACAGCCCAAAGATAAGGTACACTGGTCATGAGCATGACTCCCCAAGCGGCCAGCAAACCCAATACCTTTCCGGCCAGCAAGGCGTTGGTAGCGATGGGCGCGCACAGCAGGGGCACCAGGGTTCCGCGCTCCTTTTCCCCGGCGTAAGCGTCGCTTCCCAAAATCGCCGCCAGCAGCGCTCCGGCCGCCATGACCGTTCCGGCCATCATATAAACCACCTGGGCGTTGTCGAGCAGGCTCAATTCGGTGTTGCTCACCAGCAGCAAACTGAAGGCCGATAGCAGTCCGCTGAAAATCAGCAGCCACACCATACCCCTTTGACTGCGCAGCATCTGCGCGTTTTCTTTTCCGGCAATGATCCACGTTGTGTTCATCATGCCACCTCCTGCGCCTGATGTCTCTCCTGACCGGTATGACTCATGTAAACCTCTTCCAGACTGGACGCCTCGGGACGGATTTCCAGAATTTTCCAGCCGCGCCCCCACAGCTCACCCCAAAGCGAGGAGGGCCCTTCGGAAGGTTTGACCTGGACCTGAACGCGCCACCAGCCGCCTTCGTGGCCCAACACGGTCATCCCGGCCGGAAGGTTACCGGTGTCCGGTCCGTTTTCCAGGCGCAGGCGGTACCGTTGACCGCCCCTCTGTTCCGTCAGCAGATCGGTAATGGAACCTTCGAGCCGGGTGCGGCCGTTGTCGATGATCCCGATCCGGTTGCACAGGCGGTCCACATCGTCCAGCAAATGGGTGCACAGCAATACGCCTGTCTTTCCGTCGGAAGCGAATCCCACCAGCAGATCATGAATCTCGCGCCTGCCCTTAGGGTCGAGTCCGTTGGTGGGCTCATCCAAAATCAACAGTTTTGGGTGAGATATTAAAGCCCGGGCCACGGCCAAACGCTGCTTCATTCCCCTGGAATAGGTCCCGATGGGACGCTGCGCCTCTTTCCCAAGTCCTACGTTTTCCAGCATCGTACCCTGATCCCGGCCGGTCGATTTGGAATCATAAAAACGGCTGTACCATTTAAGATAGTCAAGGGCGGTCATCCACTCGTAAAACCCTGCCTTTTCCGGCATCACCCCCACCGAACGGCGAATGGCAACGGCGTCGTCCGCCGGATCTCCACCCAGCACGCTGACACGTCCGCTTTCGCGAGCGCGCAGCCCCAAAAGGGCGAAAATGGTGGTGGACTTGCCGGCGCCGTTTGGTCCCAGCAACCCATAAATGTCCCCGGGCCGCAGATGCATATCAATGCCCTTTAGAATTTCCTTTCCTTCAATAATTAACTGAAGGTTCTCAATGTCAATCATCACATAAGCCTCGCATTGAATATTTGACGCGGCATTGCCGCCGTTGGTAACAGCGTGCCCCGAAACAGTTTGATAAACGGGGGTTCAGGGCGCACTGATTGGATTACTCCTCACGGTCCCGGTCGTTTTCTTCGCCGACATCGTGATCTTCGTCATCCGCCTTATCCTGGTCCATGGCCAGCACCTTGCCTGAGCCGGCATCCACCTTTACGTCCACGATGGTCTTGTCAGCGGTTACCACCTCTACCCCATAGACCAGAAAACCGTTTTCATCCTCGAGTTCCGTTTTCAAAACCTGGCCTTGAACCGAGGCCAGGGCTTGCTGAACAGCCTGGTCCATCGAGATCTTTGCAATTGAAGGAAATCCAGCTTCAGACTGCTTTTCGATCCGGATGGTGCCATTGCGAATCTCATTGTCATCCGAATCCGCGAAAGTCACTCCAGCGACTGCAATACCGACGACCAAGGCTCCACTTACAATAATAGCAATCCTTTTTTTCTTCATGATGATACCTCCTGCTATCAGTTTGTTCCGACAGTGAACTCCCCAAGGCGATCAACATCTGGCTCCTGCCGTTTGCCCACAATAAATCGCCATCATGAAGAAAACATGAACGAAAAGAATTTAACAGTTATCCGAAAACAAAGTGAGCTATATGAATGATGTGAAACTATCGGTAAAGATGTATTTTTATCCATCAGAAAATGTAACATAATTAGCTAAAAAGTCTGTCCAAAACGATCAATTGCGTTACACTTGAAGACCCATAAATTGCTGAAATATAGAGCAGTTAACGAGTGTAACAAAAGGTGACTAATATAATAAATACACTATCTCTCTTGCAATCTATCAATAGAAAGGACGCCTTGGGGATCTGAAAGAATTTCCGTAGGGACGGGACCCTGATTTTGACCAGTAGGGTTTGTGCATGAGATTCCTGTAGCGCTGGACCGTTACATTTTTCAATTCCTTCATGATGTAACCTTGCCAGTTCTCTTCGAACATCCACGGATAGACGGGGATCATATCCAATCCCGCCTTTGAGTACATAGCCTCTTTAGTCTTGATTCCTTTGTCATATTCCGGATTCCCTGCCAATCCAAAATACTCGATATAGGTTTTAAATTCAGGAAGATGAAAATCGGGATACCAGATGCGCTGTTTGCCATAGTATGAGTTGATCAATACACCTGGCTCATACCGGTATTTGATTGAATTGTTATCCAGGAAATAGGCGATACGTCTTTCACCCTCAGATTTGAATTTCGAATATTCACTTCCACCAATCATATTTTCAAGATTATTGTTCATCCTTTGATAAAAGCCGTAACAAATATTTAAACCTGAGTTACCACTGTCGGTGGATGAAACAGGCTATGAATTTATGACTGGAGCGGAGCATAGAAACGCACCCACTGGTGCCTCCGCCTTTTTCCTTTTTCTTAGTATTCTTTGGTGATCGTTGGCACACGCAGACCCCTTATCGTAAATCTTTCCCCCTCTCGGGGTCGGCCTTACGGCCTAAAGATTTATCGAGGGGTCCGCTTAACGTGCCATTCAACAAACCTTTCACCCGGTGAAAAGGTTTGATGGAGGTGAATAATGTGATTTTCAACACATTGAGAATGGATGCTTTTCAGGATATGAAGTCTGACGTCCAATACATAGAGGTTTCAGTCAGAATTCCAAGGTTGATTCTGGAAGCCGCAATTAAGGATGCTTTACGAAGATCCTAATTTTTATTTTATTTTTTCCCGGCGAAAAATTTAAAAGGGGTCCACTTCGTTTTGCTCATCGCAAACCCCATTTTAAATCTTTCGCCTGCTGGCAAAGCGGCTTATCCAATAAATGTTCAGACGTCTGAACTTTCTAAAAATCAAAGGTCCTTTTCAAAAGAGTGCAATAGAGCTTTGGATAACCACGCTCCGTGCCCGGAAGCCAAAACACGGAGCGTGATAAAATGAAAAATGAAATGCCGAGAAGGTTACCGACCATCACTTACAGAGGTAAGGAATATTTTATTGACTGGAGACTCAAGGAGTTTAGGACAGTCAAACCGCCTCTTGAATTCGTTCCTTTTGACAGAGAATCAGGCAGGAAAATAGACAATAGCTGGGGTGATTAAAATAACGTCTACAATCAAAACGCTGATACTTGAATTTATTGCAGGAAACGGGTCAGGTCACATCAAAGAGATTCATCTGAAGGTCACGGAATTCAGGCCGAATGTTCCGGAACACACGGTAAGAGCCAGGCTTTCCGAAATGTCAAGGAGCGACAATCTTGAGGAAAAGCTCAGTGCATTCGGAAGCGGCTTTTACGGGCTATA
>Ga0315549_1003914_pt1 | contig 12920 bp, 8 predicted proteins | sample SalMarSW160200MG_FD_203101 | JGI IMG/M metagenome (GOLD analysis project Ga0315549, IMG submission 203101) | Salt marsh sediment microbial communities from the Plum Island Ecosystem LTER, Massachusetts, United States - Salt Marsh Sediment SW1601-200 ... | reverse complement strand
CTCAAATATGGGGAGCATAGCCTGAATCCATCTGTGCTTTCAGCTTTGAGCTATCAGCTATGAGCTTATTATAGCCATTATGATCAGAACAGGCGCACCGGGAAAGAGCGCGGTGGATATTGGCAGGGAACTGCTCCATAGGTTCAAATCACTTCGCGCAATGAGCGGTGTAGATGTATCGGAGTTCAAGAAGATCACCGGCCTCAAGAATGCGAAAATCGCCCAGATAAAAGCAGCCATTGAAATCGGCAGGAGAATGCTGAGCGAGGAAAAGGCCCTTGAAGGTCCTGTAAAATCGTCTTCTGATGTGGTGGGCTTTTTGATGCCCCTCATGGGGAAGTTGAAAAATGAGCGATTTTTACTGCTCTTGCTTGATAAGAGAAACGCCGTATCAGAGGTCATGGATATCGAGTATGGCACAGTGGATCAGGCCAATCCCTACATTCGCGATATCATTCAGATGGCGATCCGCTACAACGCCCCCTCGATCATCGTCGCCCACAATCACCCATCCGGCTCGATAACCCCAAGTGAATCCGATAAACGATTTACCAAAAGCCTCATGATGGCAGCCAAGGCAACCGGTATCAGTTTCTTTGATCATATCATTATCGGAGATAACCGATATTTCAGCTTTGCCGATGAAGGCCTCATTGGGGAATATAAAGCAGTCGCAATTCGGGAATTGTAAAAATGTCATTTTCGGCAATTAGAGCGACTGACTTTGAAATAATATCTGGTTCTGAACATCAGGTATTAATAACCGTTTTGCCCTCTCGAGAACTTCTGAACACAACAGAAGGACCGCAACAGTTTTGATTGCTGAAGGTGTGAACCTCATATCACAGGATTTTGTCTGCGTTGGGGATTTTAGCTGTATAGTAGGTATAACAAGGCGAAATAACGGCAGGCATCATCTGTCGGCTGTGAACCAGAGCGGAACAGTTATCAAATGCTTGCCTTTGTCAGCTGGTCCTTGAATACTCTTTCCATATAGTCATACTCCTCGGTGCGTTCCAGAAAGAGGATGTGCGCATCGGCAAACTTATTTCTGTCCCATGTTCCGTCATCATATTTCTTGCGGAGATCCTTATATGGCGTTGCTGAGATGATATAGGAATCCAGCGTTACGTCACGTCGTCGCTTGCTTCTCGCCCCGATATCCTTTGCCAGGTCGGGTAGCACTTCATGGAGACGTGCCTTCTCGTCGTGTATGTAAGCCTTCTCGTGAAGCATTCCATGCGGTTCAATGAAAATTACACGCTGGATAGAACTTTTCTTAACCCACAAAATAAAGTCTGGATAGAAACCTCTTTCTTCAAAGAAGCCGATTCCCGTCCCCCGACTAAGGTTTCTCAAGAGAAACAGCTCCATCCCAGCGAGTGATGTATCTTTTTCCGTTAACCAGTATTCCTTTAAATCCTCAACAAACTGCTTTTCATTCTTATTCAATCCCGGAGGAATCATCTTAATGTTATCATCGTATTCTACCAGCAAGGGCTGGTAAAGATGACGATCGAAATGAAGTCGGGGCAACTCCCGTGTCTCCTTATGGTACAATCGTTCGACATCGGCAATGAGCTTGGCAACTTCGGATACAAGGGCGCTCTTGGAACGCTTTATGTTCATAAAGTATCCGCCCAAAGCGCCATCCTTTAGGGAACTCTGATTGAACTGGAGATTGGGGTCACTTTCATCGAGCGTCTTGTAGATCATGTGATTTGAGTCCCATCGCTCCCGACTTACCCGATAGAATGCGTCCACGTATTTCCATAGAATGTTTACTACCGCTTCTTGCAGCAAACTAGTACCCATGAACGATTGAGGACGAACCACCCCTTCGTCCGCAACTAGGCTGTAGAGCCTGTCCGGTTCGGTATAAGCGAATATTCTCCTTAAAGCGTCCGGCCTAATAACCAGGTTTGTCAGTCCCCTCCGCTCCTTATACTCAAGCAGGTCGAGATAAACCTTCTCCCAGTCAACAAGATCGAGGCTCTCATTCGGGATAGGCTGCTCTCGTCCGGCATGGAAGTCCACTCCGATGACACCCCCAGGGCTGCTTTCCAAGGCCTGGACCTTTAAGCTCATGTCTACCTTCACAGAAACACGGGGGTCAGGCTCAAGCAGGATATCCTCTTCAAGCGTAAAATTGCGATCCTCCTTCACACGAGGTACGACAAGCCCCTTTCTCAAGAATTTTTTGTTCGCCCATATGAAAAGCGGTAGCTCGATATATCCCTCGGTCTCGACGCCTTCCTTCTCCAGGTACTCCTGGAATTGGGACATGTAATTAGCGCGTACCGCGAAGATATTCAAGATCTCCAGCAACCCAACATGGTCGGGGTGTTTGCCGGCCAGTGCCGCGCTCCTCTTGAGGCTGAATCCCTTGCCCCGGAGGCGTACGCCGCGCCCGAAGAGCTGAATAATCTGCGAGCCCTCCTTGCGGCCGATGTTCAGCAGGCCCATGTTTGAAACCCGCCAGGAATTCCAGCCTTCCATGAACTTTTTTGCTCCTATGAGGACATCGATGCTCGTATCCGGATCGCCAATACCGTCGAACAGGGAGCCGGAGACGGCGTCCTCATCCAAGGCTATTCCCGAGTCGTCCTCATCCACGAGCTTCTTGAATGTGCTGGTATCGCCGATGTAGATCAGGCCGAAGTAGTCCTCCGCGCCGCTAGCCTTCAGGCCGATCTCACCAATGCTTCCACGGATATCGCAGAGGTGTAGACCGCCGCCCGCCGGTGCGTGAAGGACCTTGACAAGGATGTCCTGGTATGCCTTTTCAGGAGACAAGTCGCCTTCACGAAGATATCTGAACTTGTCCTCGAACACATCCCGGCCATCCGGCGTGACCAAGCCTGTTTTCCCCTCAATGAGCTTCTTGATGGTCCTAACCGCCCAGCTGCGCTTATTCTCCAGGACATGGTGCAGGAACCGGGCCACGGTCAAGACATCGCTTCGCTTCCGTTTGTCCTCGGTGTAGACTGCGTTCACGGTGCTGCCGACAAAGACCCACAGCGGCCTCTCCAAGTTGTACGGGCGTAATGCATCTTCCTGCTCCTCGAACACCCGCTGCTGCTCGTAAAAGGACAACAGATTGCCCAACAGAAGTGTCTCAGTATTCGCTTCAGTTGTTTCCTCCTTCAGATTGAGGATGCGGAAGTCCTTGCCGTATCCGTCGCCGTGGAAGTAGCGGTAGGAATAGTCGAAGACGATGTTTTTTCCGTACTCCTCCGTTAGCCGGTCGTTGCGTGCCGCAGTCAGGGCCTGGCCAAAGGTCGCGCTGTATTCGAACGTGAATCCCGTCTCACCAAGTGCGTCGCGGAAGCTCCTCCAGACCTCGCCGCCTGAGCCCTTGTGACCCTCGTCCACGAAAATCAGGTTGTTGCCCTCGAACGCCTCCACTGGCACGCTCACACCTGCGCCGCGCTTCTCTTCCACCAGTTTGGTAATCTCGATAACCCGGACTGCGTCCTTCCCGCCCGTCATCAGTCCGCTCTCGTTCAGGTCAAATCGCCGGCAGGGAATGCCCGAGGCCGTCATCTCCTCCATATGCTGCACACTCAGCCCCTCGTTCGGCGTTATCAGGAGGATATTGTCCAACGGAAGATTATTGTAGTGGAGGAACTGGCGGTAGTTGATGTGCATGATGAGCGTCTTGCCGCTTCCGGTCGCCATCCAGAAGGCCAACTTTTTCAGGTCTGATTCTGAGAATTTCGTATCCTTCGGCTCACCAGTAATCTTAGACGCGTTGCGCTCCTCGACAAAGCGATTCAGCGATCGGAGCATCTCGCCACGGCGATGAAAATACCAGTCTAGGAATATTTCCGTGTAGAGGCCTGCTAGGTGCTGGAAATAGCGCAATGTTATCGGCGCGGGCCTTCGCTCGTTCATGCCACGCAAGTGTTCGCGGATGTTGTCGTCATACCTGGCAAGGTCAGCAAGCGGAATCTTCACCTTCTCCCCTCGCGCCTCCAGCTGGTGATAGACGTAGCTGCGTCCCGAGGAGTCGAACCCTTCGGCGGCCTCCTTCATATCCGCCAGAAGATCGCGGTTGTACTCGTAGCCGCACAGATTGTTAAGCCAGGTCAGCAGGACTAGCCGCTGCTCAAGCTTGACGTACTGCGCTGGGCCGGAAGCACGTGTCTCGTTACCAGAAGATGAATGTTTCTGCTTGGCCATAGACTATGACTCCACTGGCGCAAACATCCTGGCCTTGAACACGGGCTCAAGGGCCTTGGCATTTGGGATGAAGGAATCGCCGTTGATGAAGACCTCGTCCACACCCTCGGTAAGCTTCTGCTCGGCCACAAACTTCTTGTCCCGTTCCAGGGCTTCTTTTTTCCAACCCTCCGTTTCACGCCAGATGACCGCGAGCTGCCGATGGTCAATCCGGCCACGATAGACCAGGTATCGCCGATCCTCATCGTAGTATACCTTGCGAGTATGGACGTGGAGTCCAAGCAAGTAATTGAAGGTCTCAGGGATGTCCGCAATCTTCTCGCGCGTTTGGCCGTCTGCGTGGATGTGGAGCTTGTAGCTAAACGGCCGGTCCAACTTATCCACGTTTAGCAGGGTCTCGCTCGCCCGCGTCTCCCACTTGAGCATGTATTTGAGCAGATAATCCTCGAACTCCAGCGCTTTTTGCCCTGAAGCATCACCGAACTCGATATTGTCTAGCGCGTCCTCGTAGCTCTCGAGGCTCATATACTTAACGAGACGCGGGCTCCGCTCGGCTTCTTCCTCCTTGGCCATGCGCTTGGGTTTCCCGCCCCTCCATTCTGGCGTGAACGTCACCTTCTTAATGCGGGGAAGCATGACAGTATCAAAATAATTTCCCATTTCAACTAATATGAACTTCCGCAGCCCGCTGTCCTCCCGGTTGAGATTGATTGAAGCATGCCCAGTAGTGCCGGTACCTGCAAAAAAATCAAGTACAATGTCGGTTTCCGAAGATCCGATCTGGATAACGAGCTCTAGTAGTCCTAGGGGTTTCGGAAAGCCGAAATTCTTGAATCCCATGTTGCCAACCTCGGTGGTGCCCTTCTCATTTATCACTTTTGTATCGAACCAGATCGACTTCGGAGCCTTCAGAGACTTTCGCGATTTTTCAAATACTCTCCACTCGCCGGATCGTGTTTGCTTTGCTATCAAGATTCGGTCGTCTTGGTTACTCGCCAACTCAACTTTCTTAGGAGACCATCGCCAGCAGGAATCCTCACCAACGCTGTTTTTAGGATACACAGCAACTGACAAGTCTTTCGTATGAGATATTGAGACACAGGAATAGCCCAACTTGTGTTGCTGATTGACTGACACATAAATCGGGAAATAAAGATTGGGTCGATTGAATCGCCCGAATTTGGGGTTCCTATTTCGCAGCTCCCATAGCTCAAAGCGGCCATATTTATCCTCTTCCCCATTTTCGATATCCCTTGGTAGACCGTTAGGCCGAGTTTTTTTATCGCCATCATAAACCAGGAGGTATTCGTGTGTTTTAGCTATCGATTTGTAGGTCTGTCCACGCTTGTTTGATTGAATGATGATCTGTGATTCAAAACTCCCTATGCCAAACAGGCTATCAAGTCGTTCTCTGAATCGGCTGGCCTCATTGTCGTCGCAGCTAGCAAAGAAGACTGAACCAGGACTCATCAAATTGCGCGCAAGAGCCACTACTTGGTTAATCATTGTGAGCCAGCTTGAATGCTGATAGTTGTCCTTGTAAATGAATTCATCATTGCCAGTATTATATGGAGGGTCAATATAGATACATTTCACATACTCACGATATTGCTCCCGCAGTAAGCTGAGGGCCTGAAAGTTTTCACCGTGGATAAGCAATCCATCAGTTATTTCATTCATATGCTCGAAGCTGCCCAGTAGGCAGTCAACAAACGGTTGGTCAAAGTGTTTGGTGTCAAGCACCAGTGTAGGGTGGGCCGCCACGAAGTCGATACGCTTGCCTTTTTGGTATTTGCCCGGCTTGAACAATTCGCTCTCTTCCTCCTCAATGTGGAACTGCTCCTTCCACTCGTTCCACTGCGACTCACATGTGGCGATCTCGGGATAAAAGCTTTTGTCGATATTTCCAACTGTGACGCAGTACTGTGTCGCTGTGATGAACTTCCTCTTCTCCCAAAGCATCTTCTGGAACGACTCGATCTGGTCGAGGAACGCGATGATCCTGCCGCCGACGGCCTTGATCACTCGCATGACCTGGAACCACCCCTCGGCCCAGTGCTCACCGGCGGTCTCTATCTCGGCCAGATTCAGCACCTCGTTCTTCAAGTAGAAGTCGAGCTCGCGGGAGAGGAAACCCTTCAAGTCCTTGTGGATGAAGAAGTCGGACGTATTCCGCCGCGTGTACTGCCGCAAGTGATGTTCGAGGAAGGAAACACTTTCACCTTCGGCTGTCTTGCGCTTCTCGGCAGTAAGGGCGGCCAGCGCCTGGGCTGCGTTTTTTGGCGATAACCGCTTGGGAATCTCAGCCAAAGCGGCAATGATAATAGCTTCCTGCTGGTTCTTCTTGCCGTAGGTAATCTCTTCCTGCTCGGTCAGCGGCCGGTAATCGAAGTGGATGATGAGTTGATCGTTATCCGCATTCCATGTTGTTTCCTTAACACGAGGCAGGAAAAACCGCTTGTTGCCCTTAATGTTGTTTTGTTCGACGTCCGCAGCAGTCAGTTTGAAGTGTACGGCTACGCCGTTGGGTGCCTTGTAGCTGTAATCATGAAAGTACTCAGCGGTCTTGATATAGTACTGGTCATGGTTGGCCCAATACAGATAAACCTCTTCGCCGTTGTAAGGTATGGCATACCGTTCGCGCTTGGAGTATCGGCGCTTAGAGATGAAGTCGCCGTCCTGGTAGTAGCGGCTGAAGAAGGCATACAGATGATTGAAGATGTTTTCCTCCAGGGCCTTGCGGCCTCGGCCCTCGGCGGCCTTTTCTTTTAGTCCCAGGTATTTCTTGCCTATATCAAGCTTCTTAATGGCTTCTGTCAGATTCCCATCGGCATCAATTGCATGAGAATCTATGCCACGAATTTGCTGCTCAAGCTCCTTGAGTTCTTTGTTCGCTTGAGACTGTTCAGCAAGCGCCCCGCGATCCAGCTCCTCTGCGACGGCCTGGGGTAAGTCCTGCGTGATGAACTTCTCGATCACATCCCGTTTATAGTTCATTATGCGGTAGATGCCGAAGTCTAGATCCGCGCAGTCGAACTGGAAAAGTTCCCGGAGGAGTTCTTTGAATTTAGCAAGAGACTCAGTCATGCATCCTCTCTTCTATTCTTATTCGAAAACTAGGATATATTTTGATCAAAATCTTCTCTTTGTGACATCTCACACATACAAAAAATATATCAGAAATGGTAAAGTCTGTGTTTGGCTCTTAGTGAATCAGCAAGAGTTCGATCAATATTCAATGAACGTTGAACGGTTTTGGTGGCGTCACGTATAATGATTAGTTTGCATCTTAGAGATTCGTAGATATGAAATCAGAAATAATGCCAGTCATTTCCTTTTTAATATTTTCATCATTTGCAAAGTCTTTTATGCCGCTATCTATAGTAACCAGTTGGTATTGCCCTTGGATATTGAGTACTTCGTTTTCCACTGCCTGGTTTAGTGCTTCCAGGAAATCGAGATTAATAGAAGCCTCCTCTTTTCGCCCACGACTTCTAATGCGTTCTAGCTCAGCGCTTGGATCACATTTTAAATGGACAAGCAGGCTTGGAGGACCCAATTCCTTATTGATTTCACAATGAACATTTTCAAAAGCTTTCAGTTTTGAGCCATCTAGGCCAATTTTCGCATACGCAAGGTCAAGCACAAAAGAGAAGTCACATAGTATTACGTCACTACCTTCCTCAATTCGCCGTTTTATCTGATAATAATGTAGAAGCGTGAATGTGATCTCGGTCTCGAAAATGAATTTACCAGGATTGGCGTAGAAGGCTTCCCAAGAGGGGACTTTCTTGAAATTCTCAAGAATAGGCTTAAGGCCAACTTTCCTCATCAATTTGGCGAAGGTCGTTTTTCCGGACGCTAAGCCCCCACAAATTTCAATTCGACGGAAATTTGATGTCTCTATCGACATTTTTCCTTTGATCTTTTTCTAACATTGAACTACTCTGGCGGTCGATACCTTGAGATTTCTGTTCTTCGATCCTGCTGACTTTCTTTTCAAATTCACCCAGTTTTTTGTGAGCATCATCGACTGCTTTTTCCAATTCATTTATTCGGTCTTGAAGGGATTGCACTTCTGTTTCGAGGACACCTTTTACTTCGTTAAAGTGCACTTTGGCATTAGTAATATATGTTCTAGAATCTTGAATGGTAGAGTAAACAGATATCGCAAGAGCAACTAAGGCAATAACCAGAACAAGGACACCGCCTGCACCGTATTTGTATACTGACTTCTTGAAATCTTCTGTCTCTTTAGCTGCCTTCTCTGCGTCCTTGGCAGATCCTTCTGCAGCGTTCTTCGATTCCTTCGCTGCTTTTTCACTATTATAAATGGATTCCGGAATCGAACTTCTAATAGAGCCACGATCTTGACCGTCTAATGCCTTTTCAATCAGGGTTTCAGGCGCTAAGTATTTCTTTCGATCTGGAAATGGCACATATTGGCCCAATCGGTCTGGCTGGTCAGAACCTAAAGCCCAAAGCTTGTTTTCACTGAGCTTAGTAAATTCAACCCAGATCAAACCTTCACCCCCCGTAAACTTGTAGTCATTGTTGGTTAGGTTATGTAAAGGAATAAGTAATTTGCCTTCGAAACCTGGATCAACCAAAGGGCCTGTGCCAAGTAATATTCCTCTGTGTACGTGAGTGATTTTAAGATTGAAACGAATAGCTATATAATCAGGCAAAAGGAATGTAGGTTCAGGAGTTACGAAGGCGATAGAATTTTTTACCAAAATGAACTCTTCATCTCTTGCTAAGTCTTTAGAACGTCTTTCCCCTTGAGCGTCCCAGTAAATGATCTTACCTAGAAGGTTCACTTCATAAGAAGCGGCTTTTAACTTTTTCTCATGAAATGGATAAACCATTCCAATTTTTTCAACATAATCGCTGATGTCGGCGGAATTTAAGAGGGCTGGTTTTATGTCCGGAAAAGGGTCTTTCGATCTAAATTTCTGAAACCTAGCTTTTGCTTCCTCAAGGTCGGGAGCAAAACGGTTACCTCCCAAGGTATTTTCACCAGATTCATCGTTCATTGCGCACGAACCTCCTGAAGCTTACGCGGACTCATCAAAAAGGATGATGGCCCAAAACCAAAATAGTCTACTTGACTGTGTATACTCTCTTCCACTCTTCTAGCAAATTTATAGGCTTCTGTAGTTAGTCTGTTTATGCGGCTGCAAGTGGCATCTATATAGTCCATGTGGTTTAAGACAATGCAAGTAGGTTGATTTGCCTGTATTGCTTTTTTCACTATCGCTGGGTCAAAGCGGGCGACCCTTCGGATTTTTTGTGTGACTGAGGTATGTTCTATCAAAGGAACCTGACTTTGTGATTCGCTTGTTATGGTCTTCCAGTCAATTTCATGCGGTAAAGGACCGGAATTGCCTCCAACTCTAATCGGAAACGCACGTATGGTTAGCACCACGTCATCAACATCTAACGGACTCAGTCCTGCCTCTGAGATGAACGCCGCTGCAGTTGTGTCACGGCTTGTGACATAGGGATAGTGTTCCGAATGAAGCAAAGAAAGCCCGTATCCTTGTGTACCCTCGACAATAATTCTTTCATTCTTGTCAAGTTGAGCCCGCAAAAAGCTCTTTGTATCTCTGACGTATTCAGCCAATTCTTTAACATCTTTAGCAAAGACTAAGTCTTTTTGTCTTCTAATCCTCTGCACTACTGCTTCACCAGTACCGCTTGCTGTTGAACCAATTGATTTTGTTAGTTCCCCTGTTTTTTCTTTCTCCTTATCATTTAATGTGATCATTACTGCATTCGGGTCGATAAGTAATCGACTGGAATCTACCCCAGCAATTTTTATTTCAGATAGCAGGATATCAAGATCAATGTAGGAACCAGCGCAGAGAACCGATATGATATTTGGAAGTATAGAGGCGGTAGGCAGTTGTTGAAAGATAATTGCCTTTCCTTTTGGATCTATTACCGTATGGCCTGAATTTGGCCCACCACAACGAATGGCAACAGATGCATTCATTTCTTGGGCAAGATAATGAGCGACCTTACCTTTTCCTTCCGAACCGTACTGCCCGCCGACAACAACTGTTACTGGCATGTCCAATCGTTCCTTATTTTTGCTTATTTACGTCTGCAATTTTGAGCGTTCTTTTCTTCAGGTTCTTAATGTCCCTAGTATTCTCCAGAATAACATGGGAAAGAGATGCCATTAGGGGAACATTCCTTTCTACAGGATGAGAGGTTGCTTCAAGAAATTCCTCTTTTGTTTTTCCATCAGAGATGTATCTTGCGAGGCGAACGGATTCAGGTGAAATAATGTGAATATGGAGAAAGGCAGGGCCGAAAGCCTCTGTGAGCAAAGCATGGTCCTCTGGATGCCGCAAACCATCAATTACCAGATTCCCATGACTCGGCATCTTTTGCACCAGCTTTTTAGCTAGCCACCTTTGTTTTTGCATCATATTGATTTCATTCCCAAAGTCCTGCAATTCACGTCGTGATGGCTGAATATCACGCTCACGTAAGATATTCTCCAGCACTAAACTAAATCTACCATAGTCAAATCCCCGATCCCGATCTCTCAAGAAGTAGGAAGCCGTTGTCTTTCCCGCTGCTATTGGACCGCTTAGCCCAATAATTTTTCGATCTGCCCAGCGACTCGAATTCCTGTCGGTCTCAGGGACAATCAAATATTCTTCATCCTCGTTACCTAATGCCTCAAATTTCCCAGCCCAAAAGAAAATCCCTACGATGGCTGAGGTGATTGCGTCCAGCTCATCATGGCTTATTTTTCTTTTCGTGAAATTGTCAAAGATCCCGAATTCCAAGAGTGCATCGGCTAGGTAATTCAATCCAGCTCGTTTTCTAGGGATAGCCAAAATATCCTGAGCGGCCCCTGGATAGCTCTCTATTACAGGAATGCCCAACATACGGAATTTTTCGGCAAGACCTATCCCCCTCCTTGTAAGTTTCTGCATGCTGGGTATCAGGCATGGGTAAACATTTATGCCCCGTCTCTTCAGTATCCTCTCACATTCCCGCATAATACCGAATCGGTCTCGATAGGGGTCATCGTCAAAGAAGGAAGTCCTTCCTTTGGGGATTGAAAGGGGAGAATCGATTGATATAAGATTTGCACCGGCGTCAATAGCCTGTTGGATCATCTCCGCATCAGTCTTAATCCGGGAGGTTAACGCGTGATTACCTTTAAGAATACAATACCCTGATTCTCTTTCTTCAGAGGATACAAGGTCAATCCCGACTGTGGTTAAATCAGAGAGTGATACAATATTGTTGAGTTCTTCAAACGTTATCAGGGGCTTTGGTCTACCAATATCTTTCGACAAGTATACTTTGTAAGGGTTGTTATTTTTAGGTTTGCATTCAACCCACCTGATTTTGCTTTGAAAATTCGAGAATTTTGTATTTGATCGGATGGTGTCTGGAACATTTTCGCGCACGTATAACTGATCGATACTGTAATCAAGAATCCATTTCATACCTTCAATGTCGGTATGATTGTAAGTAATAAGCTGCTTCAATGCTTCTCTATCACCTCTGCGGTACTTGTGCCAGAGAATCGGCGCAGATTCCCCCACTATTTCTTTGATTGAGTCAGGTCGTTCAAACCCAACTTCCGGTTCGATCTTTTTCTGCCCACCCGATAGCCCAACTCGCCGAGCAAGAAACCTGAGATCAATATGAACTGACGGTATGTACATATCAGGAAGGGTTTTTCTTAAAAAGTTAAGATCAAAAAGGGACCCATTGAAAGTGACAATCGCTTTTGCTGATTTAAGCACGGCAATCAACGACGTTGTATCCTGGCCCCGGAAACAAACCCCGTAGTTTCGTCCCAAGGACCACCCAACTAGGGTCAAGTAATCGTAGTAAATGCTGAGCCCTGTTGTCTCTATGTCTAAGAACAGTGTTTCTCCAGGATAAGTTAAGGCAATACGATAATATTCGGAATGAGGAAGGGTTCTGGCAAAAAAATCTATGTCTCCTTTTTTATAGGCGTTAATCGAAGATAGAATGGGATTTCTCTTGTGATTCTCAAAAAGTGTTAGCTGGTTTCCGTTTGTTTTAAGATATTTCTCCCAGTCCGTGATGCCCTTTTCCCACAGAGATATCTCGCTTTTTTTGCCTATGCCTTTGATATGTCTAAAAGTATTTCGTAGCATTAGCGAATCTCAAGAAAAGCCAAAATTTACGGCTATATCCCAGTACGATATCTTTAACTGTGCCCGAGCTTATAGGCAAGCTCCATATTTTCCACATCCGTCTGTCACTGAATTGGACCGGTCTTTGGATGCTTCTGAAGGAAAAACTAATAAAATAAAACAGTTATGACCAAAACATGGTGAATGGGAAATAAAATTATAACTACTCTAAAACCTATTTTATTTATATTCTAATTTAATAATCATTGCAAATCTAACTCTTAAGGGCCTAGACAGAAAAATTCTAACACAAGTGAGGTCGGATGATCTAAATTTGATATTTTAAATTATAATACTAAATATTGTATGTCAATAGTTTTTAACCACACTATATTGAAGTAAAGCGGGACAATCCTATGTCCTCCTGTCAAGCTAAAAAATAAACTATTGAAAAAATAAGCACTTACAGACCACCTCTCATTTTAGATATACTACCCCCTTCAGCCTAAAGGCCGCTAAAAAGTTGGGGACGTTGTTGAATTTGTTGAATAATTCAAATCGTCAAGGCAATGAAAGTACAAGAGCTATGAAGTG
>Ga0315549_1003912_pt1 | contig 12920 bp, 15 predicted proteins | sample SalMarSW160200MG_FD_203101 | JGI IMG/M metagenome (GOLD analysis project Ga0315549, IMG submission 203101) | Salt marsh sediment microbial communities from the Plum Island Ecosystem LTER, Massachusetts, United States - Salt Marsh Sediment SW1601-200 ... | reverse complement strand
AGCACGCCGAACGCTGGCGCAAGTGGGACTCTTGCTTCACCATGGACTTCTCGTACATCCACGGCGGCAGCGTCCGAGCCTCAGCGATGGCCCGCTATCGCCAGTGGATGACGCATAAACTGGCAACTTGGATCGACCAGTTTGGCACATCGGGCTGTGTGGGTTGCGGGCGCTGCATCACTTGGTGCCCGGTTGGGATCGACATCACGGAGGAAGTGAACGCAATCCGGCGGAGTGAACGTAGAAGGTAACAGAAAGGAGAAGGACCGATGGCCATGGAGACCCTTGAACGTGTCCTGGCAGAGCATCCCTTCTTTAAGGGACTGGAAAGGCCTTACCTTCAACTGCTCGCCGAATGTGCATCCAGGGTGCGTTTCGATGCCGGAGAGGTTATCTTCCGAGAGGGTGAAGAGTCCAACCTGTTTTATCTCATTCGCCACGGCAAGGTGGCAGTGGAGACGTTCGCCCCCAACCGCGGCCCTATCACCATTCAGACCCTTGGAGAGGGCGAAGTTCTTGGGTGGTCGTGGCTCATTGAGCCGTACCGACGGCGTTTCGACGCTCGATCGGTCGAATTGACACGGGCCATTGCCATCGATGGGCAATGCATTCGTGGCAGGTGCGAAGAAGATCACGATTTCGGCTACGAACTCATGAAGTGCGTTGCCCACGTCATGGACAAACGGCTTCAGGCAACGCGATTGCAGCTCCTGGATGTCTATGACGGCATTCGCTCTTGAAAAGCAGGCGAGGATGACCGGTCTCTCCGATCCGATGGTGCCAAGCCCCTTTCGCGTTCAACGGGTGCAGAGGGAGACATACGATACGTTCACTCTTGAACTTGAACCGGCAAACGGTGCTGACGGATTCTCATTTGCCCCCGGGCAGTTCAATATGCTGTATATGTTCGGGCTAGGTGAGGTTCCCATCTCCATCAGCGGCGATCCCACCAAACCTCAAACGCTCGTGCATACGGTGCGCTCGGTGGGGGCAGTGACGCAGGTACTACGTAGGTTGAAGCGCGGGGATGTGCTGGGAGTGCGCGGTCCTTTTGGAAGTCACTGGCCTGTGGAGGAAGCGGCCGGAAGCGATGTGGTGATCGTGGCCGGCGGAATCGGGCTGGCGCCGCTGCGCCCGGTGCTCTACTATCTCCTGTCAAACCGGGAGAAGTACGGCAGGATCGTCCTTGTCTACGGTGCGCGCACTCTCCAGGACATGCTCTACAAAGTTGAGCTTGAGAAATGGCGGGGGCAGTTCGACCTCGAAGTGGAGGTCACTGTGGATACTGCCGCAGCTAGCTACCGCGGCAATGTGGGGGTTGTGACAACCCTCATACCCAGAGTCCAGTTTGACCCCTTGCATACGGTGGCCATGGTCTGTGGGCCTGAGGTGATGATGCGCTTCACACTGCGCGAACTGGAGGCGCGGGACGTAGGCCCCGAAAGCATCTTCATCTCCATGGAGCGCAACATGAAGTGCGCCATCGGTGCTTGCGGGCACTGTCAGTTTGGCCCCACCTTTGTCTGTAAAGACGGTCCCGTGTTCCGCTACGACCGCATTCAGGCATTTTTCGCAAAGCGGGAGGTCTGATGTTGCCCGGAGACCGAAAACCGAAACTTGCTGTCTGGAAATTCGCCTCCTGCAGCGGCTGTCAGTTGGCCCTCCTCAACTGCGAGGACGAACTGCTCGCCGTGGCTGGTCACGTCGAGATCGCATACTTTCGTGAGGCGTCGAGGGCCGTGGTGAAGGGCCGCTACGACCTTTCGCTGGTTGAGGGTTCTATTACGACGCCCCATGATCTTGAATTGATTCAGCGGGTACGCCGGCGCTCGAAGTATCTGGTTACCATCGGCGCCTGTGCCACCGCTGGAGGCATTCAAGCGCTGCGCAACTTCAAGGATGTGCAGGAGTTTGTCTCCATCGTATACGCTACGCCGCAGTACATTGAGACGTTGGACAAATCAACGCCCGTTGCTGACCATGTCCCCGTTGATTTTGAGCTACGCGGCTGCCCCATCAACAAAGAGCAGCTCCTTGAGGTGATCAGCGCCTTTCTGCATGGACGCAAGCCGAATGTGCCGCCGTATAGCGTCTGCATGGAGTGCAAAAGACGCGGAATTGTCTGTGTGATGGTTGCGCACGGCACGCCTTGCCTTGGACCAGTAACCCAAGCCGGCTGTGGCGCCATCTGCCCCGCGTATCATCGCGGTTGCTACGGGTGCTTCGGGCCGATGGAGACGCCGAATACGGATTCGTTGAGCAAGTGGTGGAGCCATCTGGGGGTGAAGGAGCAAGACGTGGTGCGAGCGTTTCGTACATTCAATGCCTGGGCTGAAGCGTTTCGCGAGGAGAGCGTAGCTCATGAAAAGTAGGACGATAAAGGTGGACTACCTCGCCCGCGTCGAAGGCGAGGGCGCCCTGTATGTGAAGATCAGGAACAGCAGGGTGACGGACGTCAAGTTCAAGATCTGGGAGCCCCCGCGTCTCTTTGAGGCCCTCTTGCGCGGCCGCAACTACAGCGAAGCCCCTGATATCACAGCTCGCATCTGCGGCATATGCCCTATCGCCTACCAAATGAGCGCGGCGCAGGCGATGGAGAGCGCCTTTGGAGTCACTGTGGATGGACAGCTCCGTACCCTCCGCCGGCTGATCTACTGCGGTGAATGGATCGAGAGCCACGCCCTGCATGTGTATTTGCTTCATGCCCCCGACTTTCTTGGCTACGAGGATGCCATCCAGATGGCGAAAGACCATCCCGAGATCGTCCAGCGGGGACTGCAGTTGAAGAAGGTGGGCAACGAACTCATGGCATTCCTTGGCGGCAGGGAAATCCATCCCATCAACCTACGCGTGGGGGGGTTCTATAGGGTGCCGACCAAGCGGGAGCTTGTTCCTTTCATAGACAAACTCAAATGGGGGCGGGACGCCGCTCTTGAGGCTGTGCGCTGGACGGCAACGCTACCCTTTCCAGACTTTGAGCAGGACTACGAATTCGTCGCACTGCGCCACCCCGACGAATACGCCATCACCGAAGGCCGGCTTGTCTCCAACAAGGGGCTAGACATCGCCGTTCGCGAATACGATGACCACTTCATCGAAGAGCACGTGCCGTACACCAATGCGTTGCACTCTGTGCTCAAGGAACGGGGCGTCTACCTTGTCGGTCCCCTGGCCCGCTACAACGTGAACTTCGACAAGCTTTCTCCGTTGGCGCAACAGGCCGCGCGCGATGCCGGGCTCGGGCCCGTCTGTCGCAATCCGTTCAAGAGCATCATCGTGCGCAGCGTGGAGATTCTTTACGCCTATGACGAGGCACTACGCATCGTTGATGGATACGAGATGCCGGAGAAACCGGCTGTGGAGGTTCAGCCGCACGCTGCCACGGCCTACGGTTGCACTGAAGCGCCGCGAGGCATTTTGTACCATCGCTACCGTGTTGATGATCAAGGAGTGATTCTTGACGCCAAGCTCGTTGCGCCGACCTCCCAGAATCAGAAGAGCGTCGAAAGCGACCTCTGGCAGTTCGTCCCCAAGTACATGGATCTGCCGCCCGACGAGCTCACCTGGCGGTGCGAGCAGGCGATACGCAACTACGACCCGTGCATCTCTTGCTCCGCGCACTTCTTGAAACTCCACATTGAACGGGAGTGAAAGAATCGCAATGCCGCCCGGCAAGTCAGGCACGCTTATCATCGGTGTGGGCAATGAGCACCGGCGCGATGATGCAGTGGGGCTCGTTGTTGCTCGACGCCTAAAGGAAGCAGTACCCGAGCATGTCCGGGTTCTGGAAGAAAGCGGCGATGCCGCGGCATTGATGGAGTCGTGGAAGGATGCTGACACGGTCATCCTGATCGATGCGGTTCGTTCCGGGACAGAACCGGGAACCCTTCACCGGCTCGATGCCCACACGCAGCCCATCCCGACAAGATTTTTCCATTGCTCCACCCACGCGTTCGGCGTTGCTGAGGCCATCGAGCTGGCGCGAGCGCTCAGCCAACTTCCATCCCGTGTGATCGTCTACGGTATTGAAGGGAAAACCTTTGAGGCAGGCCAAGGACTCTCTCCGGAGGTTGAGAAAGCGACGCAGGAAGTTGTGGAACGTGCGCTTGGGGACCTGTGTGCTGTCAGCATTTTTCGGGCTTTTTCACCCATTTTCTAATGAACACTTTGGCCGGCTTCTCGCTTCCTGACGGACCGATGGAATTCCTTCCCGAGTGCTAGGGTACGCTGGTTGACCTCCTTTCCCGAGCTTAGCAGACAGGCCACCGCCGTCCTCTTGTGCACGTCCAGCTCCCTTGCCTCGTTCTCTATCGCCCAGGTGGCAAAGGTGTGCCGAAAGCGGTGCACCTTCGCCACTCCTGCCCGGCCGCCCAGCCGCCTCAGCAAGATCAGCACCGAATGAGAACTCATCCTCTTCCCATGTCTGGACAGGAACAGTGGACCGGGGCGATGGCCCGAACGCCCTCCGGGAAACCCTCCTCCCGAGCGATGCGCTCGAAAAGGGTCAGGGTCTCACGGTAGGCGGTGATAGTATTCGGCGACTTGCCCTCCACCTGACACCGCAGGAGATAGAGGTCGATCAGGCTCGCCAGGTCTTGGTGCTCGGATCTGGTGGCCGGTTTGGCCGAGGGCGAGAGTGAGCTACTGCTCGCTGGCTCCAGCGGGGCGCCCAGAGCAACAGAGCGACAGCGCGTCGGCACCGCAGAGCGCGCGCCACGCCAGCGCAAGTCCCTGGCCTGCTAGCCATCGAAATAGCAATTGGGAGCAATTGCCCAAGAGTTGACAAGGGGGCGCGGGAGTCGTAGCGTGTCAGGTGATCGAGAGGTTTCGCGCACGAGTGGGAAAGGAGGGGACCCATGCTCCACAGCAAGAGGTCGCGTCTGTTGCTCATCTTGTTCGCAATCACTGCCTTTGCGGGCCTAGCCTTCGTCGCGTGCGGCGATGATGAGGAGGAAGGCCCGCAGATCGGAACCGTGGACGTCCTGGGCATCTGGGGCGACGAAGAGCTTGTCTCGTTCGAGGCGATGGTCGACCCATGGGAGCTGGACACTGGCGGGAGCATGGCCTTCACCGGCACCCGGGACATCACGACCGTCCTCACGACCCGAGTTGAAGGCGGCAACCCGCCCGATGTCGCCATTCCGGCGGAGGTAGGGCGGTTTCAGCAGTTCGCTGGGGAGGGCAAGCTCACACCCCTCTCCGCCTGCGAGGGGCTGGAGGAAGCGGTACGGGCCAACTATCCCCAGGGGTTCATCGACCTGGGCACTGTAGACGGCGTCCTCTACGGCTTCTTCATGAAGGCTGATACCAAGGGGACGATCTGGTACAACCCGAAGTTCTTCGCTGACAACGGCTACGAGCCGCTCACGGCCGCTAGCACCTGGGATGACCTCATCGCCCTTTCCGACGAGATCCTGGCCGACGGCACCCCGCCCTGGTCAGTAGGCGTCGAGAGCGGTGAAGCCAGCGGCTGGCCGGGCACCGACTGGATCCAGCAGATCCTCCTGAACGAGGCCGGCGGGGCGGTCTACGACGGCGTCATCGACGGCTCCGTCGCCTTCACCGACTCGCAGGTCAAGGATGCCTGGGAGAAGTTTGGCCAGATCTCTCTCACCGAGGGCTACACGGTGCAGGGGGGTGCCGAGGGGATCAACGCCACGAACTTCATAGACTCCACCTACCCGCCCTTCGAGAGTCCGCCTGAGGCGGCCTTGGTCTACCTGGGTGGCTTCGCCTCCGGCTTCATCACCGACCAGTTCGCGGAGGCGGTCGTTGGCGAGGACTTCGACTTCTTCCCCTTCCCCGGCGGTGGGGTTACTGGCGGCGCCAACATCGTCTATGCCTTCAACGACGACGAGACGACTTGCTCCTTCCTCAACTATCTGGCCAGCGCCGAGGCCCAGCGGGTCTGGGTGGACCGGGGCGGCTTCACCTCCGTGAACAGCCAGGTGAGCCTGGACTCCTACCCTGATGCTGTGTCTCGGGCCCAGGCGGAGCAACTCGCTGGTGCCGAGGTCTTCCGCTTCGACCTGGACGACGCCATCGGCGGGGCGCTCCAGTTGGCATTCTTCGACGGCGTCACCCAGTACCTGGCTAACCCGGAGAACCTGGACAGCATCCTGACGGACATCGAGGCCTCTCGCTAGTAGGGCACATCGCGCTCTGGTAACGCGGCGGGGCGGCCTCCCTGCGGTGGGGGCTCGCCCCGCCCAGACGAGCGATCCGATAGATGATCGGACGGCGGTGGTGGACTCCTTGGCTCTGGCTGGCGCCGGCGCTGGCCCTGCTGGGCGTGTTTCTCGTCTATCCCGTCGTTGATACCTTCCGGCGGAGCTTCCTAGACGAGCGGTCCAAGAGCTTTGTGGCGCTGGACAACTACCGGTTCATCATCGATAACCCGCAGCCCCTGGTGAGCGACACCCACTCGGCCCTCCTGAACAACGTCATGTGGCTCACCCTGTTCACTGCCGCCACTGTCGCCCTGGGGCTCATCTTGGCCGTCCTCACCGGACGGGTGCGCTACGAGGCAGCGGCGAAATCGGCCATCTTCATTCCCATGGCCATCTCCTTCGTCGCCGCATCCGTCATCTGGCGCTTCATGTATGAGTTCAACACCGACATCGGCACCGTCAACGCCACGGTCACCTCGTTGGGGGGCGAGCCGACCGCCTGGCTGCAGGACACTGGCGCACCCCATACCTGGCTGACCGAGCGGGGGCCGGACACGTTGCCGCGGCCGATTCAGATCAACAACCTTGCGCTCGTCCTGGTAGGTGTCTGGATGTGGACGGGTTTCGCGATGGTGATCCTCTCCGCCGGGCTGAAGGGAATCTCCACGGAGGTGCTGGAAGCGGCCCGCGTGGACGGGGCCAACGAGTGGCAGATCTTCCGGCGGATCATCGTCCCCATTCTGTCCCCAACCATCATGGTGGTCGCCACCACCCTGGTTATCCAGGGCCTCAAGAAATTCGACCTGGTCTGGGTGATGACGGGGGGCCGCTTCAAGACGGACGTGGTGGCCACGTTGTTCTACAAGGAGGCGTTCCGCATCGGCGACTTCGGGGTGGGTGCCGCTCTGGCGGTGGTCCTCCTTCTCTGGGTGCTGCCCATCATGGTCATCAGCATCCGGCGGTTCCAGTTCCAGGAGGAGACCCGCTAGTGGCGAGGCGAAACCCCTCGACGGCGGCAGTGACGGCAGCGCCGCTGACCCTCGCCCTGCGAACCGGGAGGCGTCTAGCGGGTCGGATGCCGCTGCACCTGGCCCTCATCGGCCTGATGGTCCTATGGAGCATCCCCACCATCGCGCTCCTGGTGAGTTCCTTCCGGGAGGCCACGGCCATCGCCTCTTCGGGCTGGTGGAATGCTATCAAGGAGCCCCTGGACCTGACCGTGGACAACTACCAGAGGGTGTTGGAGAAGCAGGGCATGGCCCGCGCCTTCTTCAACAGCGTCATCATCACAGTCCCCAGCACCGTATTGGTGATCCTAGTGGCCGCCTGGGCGGCCTATGCCTTCGCCTGGATGAAGTTCCCGGCGCGGAACGTGCTGTTCCTGTTGATGGTCGCCCTCCTGGTGGTGCCGGTGCAGATGACCCTCATCCCAGTGCTGCGGCTCTACACCGACGTAACCGTTGACGCCGAACTCCCGATCCTGGGCGGGCGGATATTCGGCACTAGCAGCTTCGTCGGCATGTGGATGGCCCACACCGCCTACGGCCTCCCCTTTGCCATCTATCTCCTGCGTAACTTCTTCGGCTCGCTGCCGCGCGACCTCTTCGAATCGGCCTACCTGGACGGCGCATCGGACCTGCGGGTCTTCTTCCGCATCGTCCTCCCCCTATCCATGCCCGCCATCTCTGCCCTGGCGATCTTCCAGTTCCTCTGGGTCTGGAACGACCTTCTGGTAGCCCTGATCCTCCTGGGGGATCCTAGCCTGGCACCCATGACTCTGAAGATCTCGAATCTAGTCAGCTCCTTCGGAACCAACTACCAGGTGCTCACGGCGGCCGCCTTCATCTCCATGGCGCTGCCGCTGGTGATCTTCTTCGCTCTGCAGCGGTACTTCGTTCAGGGAATCCTGGCCGGTGCCGTCAAGGGGTAATGAGCTTTCGAGCGGGCGGCGGTGATACAATCTTGTTGGGGGTGAAGACGGACAATGGCAACCGTGACCTACGACCACGTGACCAAGCGGTTCGAAAGCGTCGTCGCCGTCAACGACTTCAACCTGGAGATCCCCGACAAGGAGTTCTTGGTCCTGGTAGGTCCCTCCGGCTGCGGCAAGTCCACTGCCTTGCGGCTGCTGGCCGGCCTGGAGGAGATTACCGAAGGTAACATCTACATCGGTGACCGGCTGGTCAACCGCGTCGCCGCCAAGGATCGGGACATCGCCATGGTCTTCCAGTCTTACGCCCTCTATCCCCACATGTCCGTACACGACAACATGGCATTCGGCCTTAGCCTGCGCAAGACGCCTAAGGAGGAGATACAGCAGCGGGTGCATGAGGCCGCTCAGATTTTGGGCATCGAGGAACTGCTTAGGCGCAAGCCGAGGCAGCTATCGGGCGGCCAACGCCAACGGGTGGCCCTGGGGCGAGCCATCGTGCGCGACCCGGCAGTGTTCCTCCTGGACGAACCCCTCTCCAACCTGGATGCCAAGCTGAGAGTGCAGACCAGGGCTGAGCTGAGCAAGCTCCACCAGCGGCTGGGCACGACCTTCATCTACGTTACCCACGACCAGGTGGAGGCTATGACCATGGCCACAAGAATCGCCGTGATGAAGGATGGGCTGCTCCAGCAGGTGGGAGCGCCTCAGGAGCTGTACGACCGGCCCCACAACGTTTTCGTCGCCGGCTTCATCGGGAGCCCGGCCATGAATTTCTTCCAGGCGATTGTGAAGGGTCCCCGAGGGAAGATGCATCTGGACATCGGCAGCTTTCGGGTGCCGGTTTCCGTCTCTCGGGTGAACGACCTCCTCCCCTACCTGGGAAAAGAGGTCATCTTCGGCATCCGGCCGGAGAACATCTGCGACCCAGAGTGCCAGCCCCCCAGTACCGAGGCGGCGCCAGTGACAGCCATGGTGGATGTCACTGAGGTCATGGGGAGCGAGGTCTTCCTCCACCTGGTGGCGGACGGCAAGCCGTTCCTGGCGCGGGTGGATCCTCGAACGACGGCACGGCCCGGTCAGGAGATACGGGTCGAGTTCGATATGGCGCGGCTGCACGCCTTCGATCCAACGACCGAGCAGGCTATCGGTTTGGGGGAGAAGCGATAGCCGTCTGAATGTGGGCGGCGGCGACTACGGCGCCCTCTTGTTGGCATTTCTTGTGGTGGCCGTCCTGACGACTCTTGATTGTCAAGCAGCCGGTGCCAAATCGCCCGCGCTAGGCCTGGTTCCGCGCGCGTGCGCCAAGAGGGCGGCCACCGCTTTGACTTCAGCCTCCCCATGGCACTCAGGCTGACGGAACTGTCCGTCCACAATCTGCTCAAAGAGCCGCAGGTAGTCGAGGAGAAGCCGCGGCGTCAGAAACCTTCGGCGTACGCTCTCTCTGGCGGCGACACCCATCACTCCTGCGCGACTGGCGTCATCCAGCAGGTCGATGATTCTCTCTGCGCACTCGACGGCATTGCCTACAAGGTACCCATTGACCCCGTCCTCGATTTGCAGCCGAATGCCGCCGCAGTCGCCTCCGACGACGGGCGTACCCTTCCACATCGCTTCCGTCACCGTTAGGCCGAAACCTTCCCGTATCGACTTCTGGACGATGACATTGGAAGCCGTTTGGAAAGCGTTGACGGTGGTGTCGTCGCCCCCGACTTCGGGCTGGGGATAGATGTGGATGTCCGGATCGCTGCCTGCGTACGAACAAACCGATTGCCATACTTCCACGCCCTCGGGGTCGTCCACTGCGGTAAGTGCCCCAACAAGGGCCAGCTGTAGCTCGGGTACGTGGTTCTTCGCCAGCCGGTAGGCGTCCACAACGCCCCAAGGGTCTTTCCAGGGGTCGAAGCGGGAGACCTGGGTAACCAGCGGCCGTGAAGCGTCAATGCCCAATCGAGCTACGATCTGCCGGGCATTCTCAGGAGAGAGGGGAACATTCTTCGAGTTGAGCGGGTCGATGGCTGGTGGGAACACCGACACCCTGTCACGGGGCAGGCCAGACCGAACATAGTCGTGCATGCTCACCACACAGCGGACGTAGAACTGGGTCAGCGGCAGCAGCCGAGCCTGGATGTCCTCATATGGCGCCGTGAGATCGATGTGGCAGTGCCACACCGTTCGGGTGCCGTTGCGCAGGAAGGCAGGGACGGCCATCACCTGGGGATCGTGAACCACCAAGATGTCCGGGCTACCGAAGGCCAGCTCCACAGCTCTTGCCGCCTGTTCGTTGTGGCGCCAGTAACACTCGACATCCTCTCGGCAAAATGAAGTCGCTCTGCCCTGCAGCCCATTGTGGAGTCTCTTTGTGACCGTAAAGAATCTCTCGTCCGGCTGCAGGGTCCACCAGCTGGCGTCAATGCCCAAACCTCGCATCATCGGAACCAGCGAGCGGAGAATCTCCGCGACGCCGCCCCCGGTTGGCGTGGCATTGACGTGGACGATCTGCAGCCCTTTTAGAGACTGGGCTACCGAAAGAATCTCTTGGCGCGTCCCGCCGTCGATGAAGCTTTCGTAGCTCTGAAGCGGCCTTGAACCCACATCAAGGGTTCCCATCGCCTATGCTTTCTTCACTCCAGGGGAGCGCACTTCGGACTTCCCGCCAGTTGGGGTCACTATCGCCTCTCTGTTCCGCATGTCGTGCGCAGCAAGTACCGCCCTGGCGGTCTCAGCCAGACCGGCGCGAGCGAACGCTACATCGGCCTGGGACCGCGTCAGTGGCGTGTCAGAAGCCGGGTCGCCCAAGGGCTTCGGCAAGCCTCTCCATCGCGACAGTCCGCAGTTTGTCGGTCTTCGCCTGCAGTTCCTGCAGTTCCCCGTCTGTGAGGACAGAGAAGATCTCTTCCGTCAGACGGTTGGCTATCGGCATGGCCTCCTGGAGTCTGCGCTCGCCTTTTTGAGTCAGACGGACCCAGGTCTTGCGGCGGTCACTCCTGTCAAAGACCCGCTCCACCAGTCCCGGTTCTTCCAGCCTGTCCACGAGCGCGGTGATGGTCTGGCCGGCCTTGACCACTGCTCGACCAATCTCGCCGGTGGTGAGCATGTCTCCGTTCTGCTTGAGAACACGCAATAAATGTAGCTGCGGAAGAGACAGACCGTGAGGCAGCAGGGCCAGTTCGACCACCTTGAAGATAGCGTTGAAGGCTTGGTAGAGGGTGACCCATTCGGCCATGCCTCTCGCCCGCTGTTCGACCTCGAACTGCTTCTTCGTTTGAGCCGGCATTTCGCTCTCCTTGTCCGCTTCCTGGTCGGAGCGTTCCGGGTGCCCTTCTCCTTCAATTCTGGGCCGACACGGGACATACCGTCTACGTCGGAGACTACCCATCTTTCGCTCGCGGGCCGTCAGCAACTGTCTGGATCCTTGTAGGCAGTTTCTAGCGGTTGACTGAGGGATCGCTTTCGCTGCCCTGAGGGCGGTTAGGGAATCGCGTGGAAGAAAGGAGCCGGCAGTACCGCAGGAGCGTTCCCCAGCCGGGATTCAGAGGGAGGCCAAGACCGAACAGACCCGCGAGTTCGTTCGTCAACTAAGATAGAGAGACCCTGCGCAAGTACATCCCCTATGGAGAGGGTACGGAGAGTGCTAGGGCGCTTTTGGGTCGAGACGCGGGTGAGTGACCTGTGCCGAGGGAGGTGCATTCGCTAGCCGCTGGAGGGCCGGGTGGGATTCGAACCCACGACTCCCGGATTAAAAGGCAGCGACTGAGGCCTAATTGCTAAGGCCCTAGATTCAAAAATCGGGGTGAACCCGGGGTGATAGCCCGAACGTCCTCGGGAAAGCCTTCCTCCCGCGCCATCCCCTGGAACAGGGCCAGGGTCTCCCGGTAGGCGGTGATAGTGTTCGGCGACTTGCCCTCCACCTGACACCGCAGGAGATAGAGGTCGATGAGGCTTGTCAGATCCTGATGCTGTTCGATTGCCGTCTGTGTCGTCATCTTCGCTCACCTGGCGCAGCGTACCTGGCACACGCACATGGACGCTCTCTTCAAGCGAGAAGCCAAGCGTACGAAGGGGCGAATCTGGCAGATATTTGGGAAGAGTCGACTGGTTCGCGCGTGGCTATGCCCGGTCCGCGTCACAAGATCCCCCCCGGTTCTTCAAACAGCCGATAGTTGTGTGTTGTCCTCGAATGAGCGACGATCCAAAACGTCACCACTGGTCAGAACACACGGGAGGCAATATGACCAACGAAACCATTCTGTACGAAGCGCGGCGATGGACGGGCACGGCTTCGACCGAGCCGCGTCGTGAACGACGACAGGAGGAGTTCCATGAGTGATGTGGTCACGCGCGCCGATGAAGACGGCCTATGCACGCTGACCCTCAACCGACCGGACAAGCTCAACGCGCTCAACGTTCCGATGTTCGTACAGCTTCGAGCTCACGTGGATGAGATTGCGGGGCTGACGGAGACGATCGGATGCGTGGTCCTCAGGGGCGCGGGCCAGGCCTTCTCCGCTGGCCACGACCTGAAGGACATCCAGGCAGGTGAGAGGCCACCCCATCCCCACTTTCAAGCGGAGACGGTGACGAGCCTCGCGAATCTGCCGCAGCCGGTCATCGTGGCGGTCCACGGTTACTGCTACACTGGCGCGCTCGAGTTGGCCCTGGCAGGAGATCTTATCATCGCGTCGGTGTCAGCACGGTTTGCGGATACCCACAGCAGGTGGGGGCTGATGCCTATCTGGGGGATGAGCCAGCGTCTGCCGCGCCGCGTAGGAGTGGCGAAGGCGAAGGAGATGATGCTCACGGGGCGCGTCTATACTGGC
>Ga0315549_1003910_pt1 | contig 12921 bp, 8 predicted proteins | sample SalMarSW160200MG_FD_203101 | JGI IMG/M metagenome (GOLD analysis project Ga0315549, IMG submission 203101) | Salt marsh sediment microbial communities from the Plum Island Ecosystem LTER, Massachusetts, United States - Salt Marsh Sediment SW1601-200 ... | reverse complement strand
CCCTTCCAGAGTTCCGTCATTGCCGCTAACAGAGTCGATTGCAGCTGTATCGCCATCCGTAAAACTGTAGCGATTGACAATTGCACCCTGAGCAACAACGCCCAGACCAAACACCAAAACAAATGAAATAAGAAAAAATTTCTTACACATCATAAACCTCCTTAAAAAACATTTTTTATAATATAGAAACAAACGATAAAGATTTTTACCTTACTTCCACTTCAACATATATCTGCCCAGGATAATGTTTTTTAGAATTGACTTTTGCCTCCTTCCTTCAAGAACTCATAGGTTATTGAAAGGTAAAAATCAAAAACTCCGGAGCAACGAGCCCGGCAGTCCATTTTCTTTACTTTTCCTGATACTATCCCAATTCCGGTCAGATCCAAGCTCTATGTTGTTACTTATCACCCAAAACATTGGGATCGTCATACATTTATATTATATATTTTTTCCTTAAAAACTAAAGAGCCGACTTATATACCCAAATATCATCCATGAACAAAATGCCCTCGCCTCCGGTCGCGCCGGTTCTTTCCAGACCGATTATAATATGAGTGACATTAGCCAGATTGATACCGAAGTCCGCCAGGGGTACCTCTGCATTTTGCCATTGAGCCTGTGTCAGATCTATGCCACTTATCAGAAGCTTGGAGTTGTTCAGCTTGACGTACAACTGCTCCGTTCCGGCATTGTTCGGATCGCCGTAGAACCACAAAACCAACGTCTCAGGAGCGCCAATAGTCCAATCACCGCCGATTGACAGTTTGCTCGTGCTCGCAGTCACTTCAGACTTACTTGCAGTACTATTGTCGTATATTAGCGGCGCCGACTGTTTGCCCCCATGAACAATAGCGGTTTCCATTGTTGGCTGGAATGCCTCGGAATAACCCATTGTCGATCCGTTGGCCGAAGGATTATCATATCCATCTATCCACGTTTCATAGACCAGATTGCTGCCTTCTTCGCCTGTGGCGATGTCATTGTAGGATTCGAAATCCTCCACTACGAGATATTCCTGAGTTGAGAAGCTCCAGGTGTTGCCTGGCCAGATTGATGTTGTCTCGGCATTATTGACTTCGTCAATCCGCCAGAAATAATCACTTCCCAGATTGAGTGATAACGGACCATAACTTGCCTGACCGACGGTCATAACTGGAGCGGTTCCGTTCAAAACAGCCTCCTGGTCGGTGCTGACATACACATTGTGCTCGGCCGCTTCTCTGCCGGACCTCCAGCTCAGAGTAGTATCTATAGCAACGTCTGTTGCTCCATCTTCCGGGCTGGGCTTTCTTGCATCAACCGGTATGTACATGAATCTCACTTCGCTCAGACCGTACTTGTTAAACATGCCGGTGCCGCCGACCCAGTTGTTGTTGGCGGTGACTTTGACATATTTAACCTCCGCGCTATCAAAAGGTACTGTCGTATTGGCTGCATAACCTGCGGCACCGGACGCTTGGGTCAACTCGGAAACATTTGCCTGCGCCCAGGTAACGCCATCTGCAGAGTATTCTATCGTCACCTCTTTAATTCCGTATAGTGAAAGAATCGAATCACCGTTATAGTTCCATATCAGCATCTCATGCAGCCTATAAAGCTTACTGAACTCGTATTGTATCCATGCCGAACCCGGGTCACCAGCAGAGCTGAGCCACATATCAGCCGTATCTATTGAGTGCAGGTCATTTTCGTCCAATCCTGAGCCGTCGATGGTTTTTTCCGGCCCCTGACCTGCCGACTGGCCGGAAGCTGTTGGAATTATGTTCGCGGCGGGAATGGCAAAGGCGAAAGATTCGACTGTAAAGCTCCAGACATCGCCCTTGAAGACCGTATTATCCGGTGGCGCGTTGACCTCATCGACACGCCAGAAGTAGGTTTGACCGAATTCAAGCCCTCCGGGATCATAATAGTTAGCATCCTGTGTCGGACTGACCAGTAGAGGGCTGTCCGTATCAGCGTCATTTACATCATCGAAATCCTCACCAAAATACACATCATGCGTATTAGCGTATATTCCCGGCGTCCAGGCCAGGAGAGTACTAATCAGTACATCTATTTCACCATTGGAAGGATTCGGACTAATAGCATTAGGTGCAGAACCCATTACGATAACAACAGTTCCAAAAACACTTGGATCCTGCCATGCATCGTTTGTGGTCGAATACCAGTCAAGCTGGCTATCTCGACCACCACCATCGTCATCATCGTTAATCTGTGCATCAAATCCCATTAAGTCACCCATGGCCGGCCCACCAGTCGGATAGAGGATGCTCCAGGGGACCCTGGCTTCAACGCTATACCCGGTGCTGGTGACCGAGAAAGCACGATCGATACCATCCAGGGAGCTCCCATGGTCCGCTCCGAGTGTGCCGAGTGTGGGATCTGCAGGGTCCCAGCCAAATCGATACTGGAAGTGATTATCATCATAGGTAGTCGCCTTTGTATTGCCGACATCAACAAAAATCTCTACACTGTCATCATTATATTTGTCGCCGAGAGTAGTAGAATCACCAACCACCGCATCATCATTTACATCGATGAAAACGTAGAGATATTGGCTATCCCAGTAAGCCCTCCAACTGCCGGAACAATCGGCATCTGAGGAAGCTGCCTGTATAGCATTTGCTATCTTATGTTCCTCTGCGTATAACCAAACACTCTCCATTTGACCATCAATAATCGGCACGGAGCTAACCATTGGAATCTCAGCATCTGCTTCCTGGGCAGATGTGTAAGAGGCCATGCTTAATAAAAGAACAAAACAAATCCAAAAATACAATTTCCTGCACATAATAATCCTCCTTTAAAAAATGAAACTTGTTTCATTAATCCTGGTAATTGTAATAGCATCAAGTTGTGCGCCGTCTTCTCTGTAAGCAATCTCCAGAGTGTACGTTCCTGCTGCCATTGTCCATTCTACTTCTGTGTCAGCGTCATCGCTGCCGTGGACGACATCCCAGTACCAGTCAACTCCAAATCCTATGTTATTACGCATCACCAAGCCACTTGCATGGTTAATTTTTCAGGTAGTTGCTCCAGATATGCTCATGCAGAAAGAATCACCGGGAATCGCAGCGATCACATGAGCCTGGATTCTGCAGGTGCCTTTACGCACCGTAAATGTATTACCGGCCATACCACCTAATGTGGACATTTTATTTGCGTCGTCGTTATATTCTCCTACAAAAATGCACTGACCACCCAATAAATACATTTGGATCATCATACATCATTATATATATTTTCCGAAAAAACTAAAGAGCCGACTTATACAACCGAATGTCATCCATGAACAAAATGCCCTCGCTTCCTGTCGCGCCGGTTCTTTCCAGACCGATTACAAGCTGCGTGACATTAGCCAGATTGATACCGAAGTCCGCCAGGGGTATCTCGGCGTTTTGCCATTGAGCCTGTTTCATATCTATTCCACTTATCAGAAGCTTGGAGTTATTAAGCTTGACGTACAACTGCTCGGTTACGGCATTGTTCGTATCGCCGTAGAACCACAGAACCAATGTATCAGGATCGCCAATGGTCCAATCACTGCCGATTGACAGTTCGCTCGTGCTTACAGTCACTTCAGACAGACTTGCAGTTCTATTGCCGTATATCAGCGGCGCCGACTGTTCGCCTCCATGAACGATGTCGGTTTCTATGGATGTGCCTAATACGTAACCCATAGTTGAGCCGTTGGCTGAAGGATTATCATATCCATCTACCCACGTTTCATAGACCAGGTTGCTGCCTTCTTCGCCTGTGGCGATGTCATTGTAGGACTCGAAATCATCCACAACAAGGTACGCAATCGTAGAGAAACTCCACTTCACCTGGCGCCAGCACTTGGTGATAGATCCGGACTTCGTAAAGCGTCTATCACATAGTCTCTAAGTTGTAAATTTTTCAGTTATTGCTCTTGCTCTACAACACAACGCAATCTAATGTTGTCGATGAACAAAATTCCTTCGCTTCCGATTGCGCCGGTTTTTTCCATGCCGATACCTAATTGCGTTACATTCGTCAGGTCGATATTAAAGGCCGACAAATCGATGTCCCACTGTATCCATTCTCCCGCTGATATATCGGCTGTGTCACCGCTATATACTATCTTGGAATTGTTGAGTGTTACGTACAACTGCTCGGTTGCGGGGTTGTTCGGATCGCCATAGAACCACAACGTCAGAACATTAATATCCTGCTGTGTCCAGTCACCTCCCAGTGTGCTTATTGGCAATGTTACTTCTGAGTAGCTTGCAGTGGTGTTATTGTACAAGAAAGGACCTGACTGCTCGCCGCCATAGACGATATCCGTCTCAACAAAGTGCTCATCATTGGCGAAATCAGGGGCAGGGTAACCTATGGTAGAACCGTTGACGTTAGGATTGGCATAGCCGTCCGACCATACCAGGTATATCCTGTTGCTGCCTTCCAGGTCTTCATTAATGTCGTTGTAGGCCTCGAAGTCGTCAATAATTACATAGTCACCCGTGGTGAAACTCCAGACCTTGCCTCTCCATGGACTGTTGGGATCCGAATCGTTGATCTCATCGACTCGCCAGTAAAAGGTTGTATTGGATTCGAGAAGTCCCATAGGGTCGTAGGAAGTTTCCGTCGTACCCTGATCGATTAAAACATCACACGGGTCATCCGGAGAGGCCTGGTTGACATCATTGAAATCGGTGCCGAAATATACATTGCGATTATCGGCAAAATCTCCAGGCATCCAGCTAAGGACCACATCTATAGGTATATCTATGCTCTGATCTTTCGGTGACGGCTTTCTGGCGAACTCCGGCGGTTCCACAAACATGGTAATTTTGAGATTATCAACAAGGAGCACCTGCGTCCACGGATCTGCTACTTCTACACCCGGCCACGGCGGACCACCGATCTCATAAGACCACATGGGATTTGTCATGACCCATTCAGTTCCTTGCCACCATGTTTTGTTATTTGCCTCCAAGTCCCCCAGGTTATATTCTATATGGACCCATTCGTCGGCTTGATAAAGTTCCAGGACAGGTAAACCAAATCCATAGTCACCTCCAACCTCTTTTGTGAGTACAAAAATCTCTATCAGGTGAGGATCCCAGTTACCCTGAAGGTTGCGTATATCAAGCTCGAAGGTGTAATCATTCGGATCGTCACTGGTGTTATCGGTCATCTCGATGTCCGTCTTGTAACCAAAGCGTTGATCAATATCAGCAGCAAGCGTTCCGCTCTCTTCCCGTACGATACTTCCCTCGAAATCCACATACTGACCTACATGCGAGATAGAGTTGTCAAACCAAAGCCAGCCCTCAGTTGGGTCGCCTATAGCGCGGTCTTCAAAATCGTCCTCATGCACAGCTATAACATCGGCAAGACTTGTCATTGATCCCGCCAAACATAGTAGTAATACGATTGGAATTGTCTTTTTCATCCACATAATCATTCTCCTTTGAAAAGATTAATAAAAAAATTATTCATACATTTCGACATGTTATGGCATACATATAATGCTATAACACTTAAATCGTCGGTCGTTTCTGTTTTTGTTCCTAAAAACGGAAAAATGGAAAACTACAATAAGTATAATTTCTTCTGATACAAAAAAATAGCCGGATATATTTTCATTGACATAGTTCGGATAAACAACAAAACACGCCTGCCTTCCTTGATAACTACAAGAGTAAGTCTCTATAAATAATTTGTATCACATTTTAAGCCCTATTGTCAAGTGAAAAAAATCGCTCCTTTAAACATTTTACATGGGATTATCGGCCAGAATTAAAGTTCTCGTAACCAGTCTCAAAAATAAGGACGGTTTTTCCGCCCTGACACAAAGATTCTCGGGGTAAACAACAAAAACATCGCAGGCAAACACCATGCCAATCTCCAGCGGCGTGTGATGGAATTGCCTTCGAAATATAAGCGGTTCCAAAGCCAGGAAGCTGCAGGCAAGGATAAAAAAAAGCCCCTTTTTTGTAAAAAGGGGCTTTTTTAAACACAAGCATTTGCAAAAATTAGACAGGCCTTGTTTAGTCGATTTGAGTAATCACTAATGCATCGAGCTGACTTTCGTCTTCTCTGTACCTGATTTCCAGTGTATAATTCCCGGCCTCTAATGTGAACTCCACAGTAACATCATCGTCATCAGAGCTGAATACATCTTCCCAGCCCCAGACACCTTCCTGAGTCAAGCCGTTCCATTCAATCCAGCCCGGATTAGAGGGATCGCCTGCTACATTCATAGTGACGTCGGGAATCCGCAGCCAGAAGGAGTCATTGTTACCAATGGTAATGACACGGCCGGTGATTTTATATACGCCGCCGGTCACCACTGTAAACTGATAAGCGGCTAAACCGTCAGCAGGAGGACTACCGGTGCTTGAAGCCGCATTCGGATCTTTCATAATATACTGTCCACCGGAAGCATTGGGATCATCATAAATCATCATTGGTGCCTCAATCGAATCGGCCGCCTCTGCTTCGAGCCAGATTACTTCCGGAGGTTGCAGAGCGACTCCATAGAGTCTGATCTCGTCAAGCAGTATCATACCCGAGCCGCCGGCGCCGCCGATCCTCTCGAGGCCGATGGTCAGTGACGAAACGTTGTCCAGATTTACCCCTGTAAGGTCAACAATTATAGGATTCCAATGTGGTCTTGTGATATCGCTGTCGTACTGGAACTTGGAATTGCCAACCTTCACATACAACTGATTGTCGCCGGTATTGCCCAGATCGCCATGAATCCAGAGAACCAAAGTTTGAGGCGAAACTTTGGTCCAATCACTACCGATTGACAGATTGCTCGTGCTCACAGTCACTTCAGACTTACTTGCAGTACTATTGTCGTATATTAGCGGCGCCGATTGATTGCCTCCATGAACAATGTCGGTTTCCATCGTTGGCTGGAACGCCTCGGAATAACCCATTGTTGAGCCGTTGACTGAAGGATTATCATATCCATCTATCCACGTTTCATAGACCAGGTTGCTGCCAGCTTCACCTGTAAGAATGTCATTGTAGGACTCGAAATCATCTACAACGAGATATTCCTGCGTCATAAAGCTCCAGACATCACCCGGCCACGTTTGGATTGCCTCAAGATTGTTCACCTCATCAACACGCCAGTAGTACATACTGTCCAGATCGAGAGACAGGAGGTCGTCAACGGGCTGGTTCACAGTTGTGGCAGGCGCGGTGCCGTCTATTACAGCCTGTTGGTCGGTGCTTATATACACTATATGCTGAGCTGCTTCTCTGCCGGGTCTCCAGCTCAGAGATGTATCTATAGCAACGTCTGTCGCACCATCTTCAGGAATGGGTTTTCTTGCACCGACGGGAATGTACATGAATTTTACTTCGCTCAGACCGTACTTGTTAAAGATGCCGGCGCCACCGATCCAGTTGTTGTTGGCAGTGACCTTAACATATTTAACTTCTGCGCCGTCAAAAGGAACAGTCGTATTGGCTGCATAACCTGCGGCACCGGGCGCCTGGGCCAATTCGGAAACATTTGCCTGGTTCCAGGTGGTACCATCTGCCGAGTATTCTATCGCCACCTCTTTAATTCCGTATAGTGAAAGAACTAAATCACCATTATAATTCCAAATCAGCATCTCATGCAGCTTATAGGGCTTATCGAACTGGTATTGTATCCAGGCCGACCCCGGATCACCGGGAGCACTGAGCCACATATCATCCGCATTTGTTGAGTGCAGGTCATTTTCGTCTAATCCCGAGCCGTCGATGGTTTTTTCCGGCCCCCGACCTTCTGACTGACCGGAAGCTGTTGGAATTATGTTCGCGGCAGGGATGGCATAGGTGAAAGGCTCGACTGTAAAGCTCCAAACCTTGCCTTTGAAGACCGTATTATCCGGCGGGGCGTTGACCTCATCAACACGCCAGAAATACTGTTGGTTTAATTCCAGACGACCGGGATCAAGTGTCACTGAACTCACGCCAGGACCGATTAGGAGCGGACTGCTTGAATTGGCATTGTTGACATCATCGAAATTTGTGCCTAAGTAAACATCATGTTTACTTGCTTTATCACCGGCTGTCCAACTGAGAACACCATCGCGGTAAACGTCTGTCTCTTCATCCATAGGGCTTGGTGCAGAGGCGATTTCACTGCTGTAACCCTCCATAAGATCCTTAATTTCCGGCTGGGATAATATCCGACTGAAAATAAAAAACTCGTCGATCGTTCCTTGGAAGTATGTTTCTGCCATCGCTTGCGACCTGCCTATCCAGTTGTTGGTTGTAACACCCAGGCTCGAAACATTATTGACGGCATTGATGTTTCTACCGACTTCCTGGCCGTCGAGATACATGATTATGGTCGTTGTACTGGCGCTGACAGTTACGGCGATATGGTGCCAATCGGTGGCAAGCATACTCCCGGCGTCCACCACGTCCTCGGCGCCGTTACCTGCCGTTGTGATGGCAAAACGCATGGAGCCGATGGTGTTAACGGCAGGAGTAAGAAACATATAGACTGTTGTGCCATTGTTAAACTCAAAGACGCTTTGCCATGCGGTACCAGAGTTGAAAAAGTTTACCCATGTTGCGATTGTGCATTCGGTTAGCGTATTAATAGTAGATCCAATCGGTAGCTCAACATGGTCATCGGTGCCGTCGAGTTCTACTGCACCGTTGATCTGACCTTCGATCCATACAGGTTCGCCCACAAGGGTGCCGTAGTTCCCATTGCCGGATGAATCGGTGGCAATTGTGCCGGATGTTTCATCGAACTTCCACCAGCCAGCGAGGTCTGGACCTGCAACAGCTTTGTTTGTTATGACCAGAGACGCCAATAGACCAAAACAGGTAAAATAAATCTTTTTTTTAAACATAATAATCCTCCTTTAAAAATGCCTTTAAATTTAGACAAACGAGAAAGTTTTTTTCCTTCCGTCCATACTTGGCATCATATATCTGCCCGGGATAATGTTTTTAGATTTGAAAATGCCTCCTTCCTTCAATAACAAGACTTCGGAACAAAGGTAAAAACCATGCCTACATGTTTCTTGAGCAAGAAAACCATAGATGAGAATCATGTGTAAATCCTTACTCACAACCTTATTGCTGCCAAATTGATAGTCATTCTATCAAGAAATATTAAGAAAAAGCCCCCACTTTTATCAGAGGCTTTTTTCAAACCTATATATCAACAATGGTCACATAACGGCCTTGTTTAGTCAATCCTGGTAATCGTAATAGCATCCAGTAAAGCACCATCTTCTCTGAAAGCAATCTCCAGAGTATATGTACTGGCTGCCATTGTCCATTCTACTTTTGTATCAGCATCATCGCTGCTGTGAACGACATCCCAGTGCCAGTCAGCTCCGCCGTCTATATTATTCCACTGAACCCAGCCGCTGGAATGATTCACCGTCTGGATTGTGGCACCTGGAATCTGTCTCCAGAAGGAGTCATCGGTAGCGGGGTGCAATGACCCGGCTGCCAATTTTTATACACCAGCCTGGACCGTAATCGTGTATCTGGCGACACCTGGAGATGGTGGTGCACTTGTACTTACACTGCCATCTCCCACTGCAATGTGCCTACCTCCCAAAGCATTGGGATTATCATATATCAATATATATATTTTTTCCGAAAAAATTAAGGAGCCGGCTTATACAACATAATATCATCCATTAGCAAAACACCCTCGCCTCCAGTCGAGCCGGTTCTTTCCAGACCGATTACAACCTGCGTGACATTTGCCAGATTGATACCAAAGTCCGCCAGAGATACCTCTGCACTTTGCCATTCAGCCAGTGTCAGATCTATGCCGCTTATTGTCTGCTTGGAACTGTTCAGCTTGACATACAACTGCTCCGTTCCGGTATTGTTCGGATCGCCGTAGAACCATAAGACCAGCGTCTCAGGAGCGCTAACGGCCCAATTACTGCCGGCTGACAGAGCGTTCGTGCTCGCTGTCACTTCAGATTTGCTTGCAGTACTATTGTTGTATATGAGCGGCGCCGACTGATCGCCACCATGAACAATAGCGGTTTCCATTGTCGGCTGGAATGCCTCTGAATAGCCCATTGTTGAGCCGTTGGCCGAAGGATTATCATATCCATCTACCCACGTTTCATAGACCAGATTGCTGCCTTCCTCACCTGTGGCGATGTCATTGTAGGACTCAAAATCCTCTACAACAAGATATTCCTGCGTCGTAAAGCTCCAGACATCACCCAGCCAGGTTTGGACTGCCTCAAGATTATTCACCTCATCAACACGCCAGTAGTAAATGCTGCCCAGATCGAGAGATAGTGGGCCGTCAACGGGTTGGTTCACAGTTGTAGCAGGTGCAGTGCCATCTGTTACAGCCTGTAGGTCGGTGCTGATATACACTATATGCTCGGCCGCTTCTCTTCCGGGTCTCCAGCTCAAAACAGTGTCTATCGCAACGTCTGTTGCACCATCTTCCGGAGCAGGCTTTCTCGCATCGACCGGTATGTACAGGAATCTCACTTCGCTCAGACCGTACTGGTTAAAGAGACCGGTGCCGCCGCCATAGTTGTTGTTGGCGGTGACTTTGACATATTTTACCTCTGCATCATCTAAAGGAACGGTCGTATTGGCTGCATAGCCTTCTTCACCGGATGCCGTGGTCAATTCGGAAACATTTGCCTGCGTCCAGGTAACGCCGTCTGCCGAGTAATCTATCGTCACTTCTTTAATTCCGTATAGCGTAAGGATGGTATCTCCGTTATAGTTCCATATCAGCATCTCATGCAGCTTATAGAGCTTATCGAACTCATATTGTATCCAGGCCGAACCCGGGTCACCGGCAGTGCTGAGCCACATATCAGCCGCATTGACTGAGTGCAGGTTATTTTCGTCTAATCCTGAACCGTCGATGGTTTTTTCCGGCCCCTGACCTTCTAACTGGCTGGAAGCTGTTGGAATTATTTTCGCGGCAGGGATGGGATAGGCGAGAGACTCGACTGTAAAGCTCCAGACATCGCTTTTGAATACAGTGGAGTCTGATGAGTTTACATCATCGATTCGCCAGTAATAGGTTAAACCAAATTCCAAATCACCCGGATCGAAGCTGTTCACATCGAGGTTTTCGGCAACGATGTTTACGTCAAGTTGTTCTTCTATTGTAGCTTCGTTTACATCGTCAAAATTCGTGCCTAAGAAAAGATTATGCTTGGGTATTTCAACGATCTTTCCAGGTGTCCAGGAAAGAATCGTTCTATAATGGACATCTTCTTCCTGATTTGCCGGTTGTGGCTTAGTGCTGATACCTGCAGGAACAAACGGAATCTCGTCGGGCAAAGTAGTCGGATCAACATCTGTCTCATTCGTAATCAAAAATCCATCGATCCATAATCCATCTTCCCTATAAGCGATCTCAAGAGTATAGTTTCCGGGTTCCATAGTCATTTCAATAAACTCGTCACCCGGCCAAGCATCATAGTGTCGAAGTTGTGACCAAAACCAATCTTGAGAATCGGTCACGGCCACTTCGTAATCAAGATTATTGTCCCTTATCCAGTCATCAGCAGCAACTTCTATATTTAGAGTAGCTCCCTGGATACGAACCCAACAGGAATCCGAACTATCTCCATCGACATCAGGGGAGCATAGGACGCGAAGATACATTCTATAAACTCCTCCTTCACTGACTCTAATAGTATATGTTGCTATTCCGGTCGATGGAGGACCTGAGCTGCTGTCATTGCCTGGTTCAACGGCAATATACTTACCACCAGATGCGGTCGCATCATCTATTATTTGAAGTGGTTCGGTTATGGAAGAAGCTATTTCAGCTTCTCCCCATATTTCTTCACCACTTGCACCCTCTACAGCCAAAAAAATTAGCAGACTAAAGGCAAATAAATAAATTATTCTTCTACTCATCACATTACTCCTTTCTTAATGAAAAAATTAACTCATCATCTGACATAAAAAAGTACATTTTCTTTTATTTAATATCTGTTATTACCTCCTTCCTTATATACTGTACTTTCCAAAAAGCGAAACGCTAAGCAACGAGTTTTGGGAGTTTATAAAACTGTTTATGAATTTTGTTAATTTCATGACATTTATAAGAACTTGCAAAAAATGTTTGCCTTAAAACCTTCCTTCTCAGAACAACACACTTATTATCATGCGAAGACCTTTGATTTGCATTATCCCATGGATTATCGCTGCGGTTACGCAAAACCTTCGACAATTTGTCCCAGGCCATTGCAATCCAGACTTTAGTCTTTGCATTAACGGATGTAATTACACACAGGCTAAGTAAAAAAGCAGGAGATAAGTTTCTTAATCGTAATAATCCTCATCGTCCAGATAATCAACCTCCTTCAAAAAGATTAATAAAAGAATTATTACATTTCTATATACTATGGCATATATACAAAACTATGATACGTAAATCATCGATTGTTATTATTTTTGGTTTCTAAAAAATGTGAATGTAGATCAGATGATAAAATCATACGCATAATCCGCTTGGAAAACTTCAATATGTGTAATTTCTTTTGGTAAAAAAGATAGACCGGATATATTTTCATTGACATAGTCCGGATAAATAGTATAAACACTCCTGCATTCCTCGATATCTACAAGAGTAGGTTTCTATAAATATCTTGTATCACATTTTAAGCCCTGTTGTCAAGTGAAAAAATCGCTCCTTTAAACATTTTACATGGGATTTTTGACCGGAATTAAGGTTCTCGCAGCCAATCTCAGTGATAAGGACCGTATTTTCCACCCTAACACCGAGATTCTCATCGGGGTAAACAACAAAGACATGACGAGCAAACACCATGCCAATCTCCAGCGGTGTGTGATGGAATTGCCTTCGAAATATAAGCGGTCCCAAAGCCAGGAAGCTGCAGACAAGGATAAAAAAAAGCCCCTTTTATGTAAAAAGGGGCTTTTTTAAACACACGCATTTGCAAT
>Ga0315549_1003909_pt1 | contig 12922 bp, 8 predicted proteins | sample SalMarSW160200MG_FD_203101 | JGI IMG/M metagenome (GOLD analysis project Ga0315549, IMG submission 203101) | Salt marsh sediment microbial communities from the Plum Island Ecosystem LTER, Massachusetts, United States - Salt Marsh Sediment SW1601-200 ... | reverse complement strand
CTCATAGAAGACATTATTATAGATCTCACTATTGGAAAGCGAACTTGTTATATTGATCGCATTGATATTGAACTTAAATACATTGTAATATATTTTGTTATCCTCAGCATAGGAATATATAGCATCTGAACAATTTTTGATGATGTTATAACAAATTTCTATTGAATTTCCGTCAATTACCCGAATGCCGTTTTCACTTCCTTCAATGGAACAATTCTTAATCCGATTTAGATCCGATTCTTCTCCCAGGATATAAATGCAACTAATGGCTTGTTCAGCAACAATGTGTAAATTTTCAATAATCACATTGTTTTTATTGAATAATTTAATTGCAGTCTCATTGGAGTTGCTAATGATTTTTGGTGTGCTGCCTTTACCATAAGCTCCCAGCATCACATTGTTAGCATAGACACTTATTTTGGGTACATTGGCAACTGATCCTCTTTTCTGCAGGTAATTGTATCCATTTTCCCAGATCACATCGGTCCAGGAGTCGAAAGGATGTTCCTTTGAACCATCTTCGAGAGCATCATTTTTGTTGTCAGGATCAATGTAGTATGTTGGTGTATTCTTCACGAATACTACATTGACGTTCGCCGTAGCGCTTTTCGGTATTTCGCCATCATCTTCTACTTTGATCAGGAGATTGTGTTCCAGTTCCGCAAGATCAAAAACCTCAGAAGTAGTAGTACTCAAGTCACCGGTACCCGGTTCAAGAAAAAATATGTCCGATTCATTCCCTTCTTCAATTGTATAGGTTAACTGTTGTCCCTCATCGGGTTCGTCGGTTTCAATCCGACCAATAAAATTCCCTGAAAATTCCTGTTGGTCAACAACAAATTGCTGATTTTCTATGGTTGGAGGATTGTTGAAAGCGGGAGACGGATCTGGACTTTCTGAGGTATCAGAATTGAAGCTCACAATTCCTTTCCATCCGGTTGTTCCTACATCAGTATTTGTGGAAAATCTGATCGTTAAATGCCTGCCAGAACTTTTTACGGTTTGATTTGTTTTGCTTGAGTATCCAGGAACAACCTTAATAAGTCTTGAGTCTGTTCTGTTTCCGTCGTAGAAGAAAAGGAAATCACCCCCTCCGATTGTATGGTCCCAAGTAAATGTGACAGTATTTTCTTCTCCAGCATCGATCGTGTAAACTTCATCTATACATGATGAATAGTTATTGCCATATTCGCCGTTTTGTAAAACTCCTTCATCAGTAATCAGGGCATCATAATATAGTTCTCTGTCAATAATTTCATTAGGAGATTGTAATATTGTTTGTGGATTATGTACTTCATGTCCATTTACCGGATCCTGCAAAGAGCTGTAAATTTTTAGATTGTCGATATACCCATAACATTCAGTTTTTGGTATATAGGATTCTGTATTACCACCGTAAAAATTCCATAATATGAAAGCATCGATCTTCATTGAAGGAGATTCAGTCTCCATAAGTATCAAATTAGTCAACTGGAAAACCAATCTTCCATCAACCCATAATTCCCTTATTCCATCAGCATTTGCTACACCGTTAGTAAACGTATTCATTAAGATTCTTTGAGTTATATTGTACCAATTGCCATTATTCATAAAAATTGTATCGTAATCATAATTTTCATATGCCCATGGACAGACACCTTTTGTATGATCATAATGATATGTTATGAGACTATTGGCATATTTATACATGTTGGCTGCGAGAAATCCGTCTCCCTCTTGCGGGCAATTAAACCCGGCAGCAGCCCACCTGGGCATACCTCTAAATCCTGGAAATTTTCCTCCTGCGGTTGAATTGTATTCTTCGCTAAACTTCCAGTTGAATGAAGCGTATACCTCATCGTACTCTGCTTCCAGATCGATTATCATTTCGAAACCATTTGATAATGTATTTGCCGGATGAGTTATTCGCATTACGTTTGTAGATTCTCTATTAATTCTATCTTCGACAATATCTGCAGAGTTGTGCGAAAAAAGAGTTATGGCGTTAAAATCTTCCCTAACCATATCATCTGTGTAGTGTCCAATTTCCCAGTTTTCAAAATCCCAGGATTTGTGAATTAAAAAATCCTGTGCGTTTGAGGTCCCAGTAATCCATCCAATCAGTACTGCAAGAAGCAGAATTTTTTCAACCAAAACTTTACTTTTCATATACCCAAGTTTAAAATGACTAATCGTTAAAATAATTTGATTAAATACATCTTTTTTTTGATAAGTATACGATTTTCTTTGACGAAAGTTTCGTGAAAAACTACATTGTTAGGCATTTGTTTTACTGTTTCTAATGGAAAAAGTTTATAAGTCAATACAATATGAATATTTCGCAAAAAATTGCACAGAAAACAAAAGCCTGATACTTATATTTTGGTTGAAGATTTTTTGGGAAGGATTAACTTTTTAATAATTTTATATACTTTTTCTTTTTGAAGAAATAGTAAACTTTTTGTTCAATACTCAGCATCCTTAATAGTTTGTATAACGACGATTTCCAGGAGGGATTGAAAGGAAAATTTAATACGTCTTTCCATAAGATCCGCATAATTTTTATATAGATGATCGGGTAATACTGATACCTGTATTTTTTTTCCAAAGACCAGAACAATTCAACCAAATACCTGGTATTGAAAGGCCTGATTTCTTCCCTTACAATATCCTGTTCAGAAGCAGATAAAGATGCCCAATGGGCATTTTCCTGTTCCAACTGGTAAAGATCCATGATGTCAATATTATAACTAGTGCATATCGTTTTAACCTCTTTGGCCCAATTGTCCAGTGCATCAACGGCATAAGGCAAGTGATGATATTTTGGGAATACTGCGATATTCTCTCCATTGATTTCGACATCCTTTGGAAAAGGCATGTATATCCGGGCCAGACCATTTCCCATTGTACCGCTTAAGGTGTAGGTGTCGTCCCATTTGTTCTGATAGGCATTAAAAAATACGGGAAGCAATAATTCCCGGGCCAGATCATTATTCCTGAAATAAATATTCCCAAATTCCTTGTCAACATGATTTGGGATATCAATGATATTTAATTTAAGTCCCAAATTTCCGGAAAGCTGTTCTGATATTTTAATATCCTTAATGGTTTTTGTGGTTGAATCGGGCTTGTTTATGTAAAAATAGATTCTGTCTTTATTTTCTTTGGCTGCAGATAAAAGCAATCTGGTATCCCAACCTGCCGTGAGTCCCATATGTATTTTATATCTCTTGGATGCACCTGAAATAGTCCCTTTAATAATTTTCGCACATTCGTATGCACATTGCTTAATATCCATTGTTTTTAACGGGATCGATGGCCAGAATCTGATCACTTGTTTTTTCTTCCAATCCAGGTAATGATTGGGAGGAAGATGCATAATATCATCATATAGTGTTTTATATCCAACCCAAACATTATTGGTCTTCTTAAATGCGTCGGAATTAAAAAAACCAGTTATGTCCGGATTTTTGGTTTTTGATATGTTTAAGACCTTTGAAATAAGAGTCGGAGTCGAACCGCAGGCAAATGATTTATCCGTAAAACAATAATAAACTTCACGAAATCCGGTGAGATCGTTGATTATTTTAATATTGTTTTTTTCAATATACATAATAGCAAATCTTCCATTGTATTTGTTAATACTATTTATGACAGCATCAAATTTCTTGTATTTTAATAAGCAGGCCAGTATATCCTCGTTATTATATGTTGGATTATAGGGATCTATTAAGTATCCTAAAATATAAAGTTGAAAAAAATTGTTTTGTCCTTTTTGAAATTCCAGATCATCATGGCAATACAAATACAACTTGGTATTATTCAGTATTATCGTTTCTGATCTCCAGTCAGTAAAATCAGCTATTTTTTTACTGATGAGTATGAATTGCCTTCTGTAAATCAAATTATCGGTAGTTTTCATGTAGAATGATTTATATCGTTTTTTTAATTAATGATCGCAGATAAAAATTCCGGTCTTGTGAATAAATATATACGATAAGATTTTTTATGCAGTAAAGTAAACATTTGCTTTTTAATTTAAATATAGGACAACCACCAGAATCCTTTTCTGTTTTTTCTTTGGATTTTATAGTTTATATATATTCTGCATGCCAGGTAAAGGACAAAAACGATTAATAGCCATATTACATAAAAAAGAACAGCGGAAGGTTTGTTCGTGAAGACGGAATAGTAGACTTTTGCCAATAACCGGATAAATGGAATATGAATAATATAGAAAAAAAGTGCTGTCTGCCCCAGCAATCGTATATTTCTCAATTTGTTTTCTGTCACATTGTCCAGTGTTGCCAACAAAATAAAAGAAATTCCAAGTGTTAATAATATGAATTGAAGTGATGCAGGGTATTTAGTAACATCCAGGAAAGACATTATAGAATACACAATTCCCCTGTTTTGTATTGACCATTTCATTGGATCGCCATACAGATTTGCACTTCGTAAAATAATAAATGTTAGAAGCATTAATGCTCCAGACAGGAATAAGATATACTTTCTTTTTTTTGAAGGCATAGTATAAATCCCAGCCATGGAATATCCTAAAATCATGATTGCTGCCCATGGTATTATAGTATATAAAATATCGATTTGAACAGCGTTTGTAAGATAAAAACTATCCGGAGTATGCAAAAAAGTCATTAATAGTCTTACACTGTTTGATGCATAATTAAAATTAAATTGGTCCAGTATATTATGAAAGATTATTAAAGTAGGAGCAATTATCAGGTTAACCCAGGCAGGTAAATATATTAAAAGAGACATCAGAACAAATGAAATTCCAATTACCCATAATATTTGTAAGTGTATAACATCGAAATGAGTACGCCAGAAAAATGTCATAAGGGTAACTTCGAGTAAGATGAGCCATATTCCACGTTTGATTAAAAAAACTGAAGTTGTTTTGGTGCTGGTTTTCTTCATTGAGGAAAAATAGATACTCATACCCGCCAGTAAAATGAAAGCCGGAGCGCACAAGTGAGTGATCCATCGGGTAAAATAAATCCATGGCATTGAAGTTGCGGCATCCGTTGGGGAATTGGTGGGTATAAAATATCCCCTTGCATGATCCAGGGCCATAAGGATCATAACGAAGCCTCTTAAGATATCTATGGAATAGATTCTGTTTTTTTGTGACATTATAAACGATTATTGGGTTTATCAGATTATGATCAGTTAAAAATTAATTGACTGGACAGTATTTTATATTTTAACTATGACTTTAGTTCTTCAAAGAAGGTAATGAATCAGGCTTGCTGTTTTACAATAAGATACTTCTTATATAGAATCATAAAATGATTAAAACGATGATCCCATGTATTCTTTTTAGCAAAAGCAATTCTTTGTTTGTACAATTTGCTATTATCTTCAGTAAGTGCACGCATAATAGTCTCAATAAGATTATCTTCATTTTTTAATATATAAACTGTTTTTTCAGGAAGTTTTATTCCTTTCAGATTTGGCAGATTGCTTACAACAACAGGTTTACCGTGACAAAGATATTGCCACATTTTATTTGGAGTAGTACCTGGATTTATTCTTTTCAGGTTGTATAGTGCAACACCAACGTCCAGTTTTTCTAATTCTTCAGAAAGTGCATTACCTTTCAATAAACCTGTGACTTTAATATTATCAGTATGTTGTAGTTTTTTTAGGAATGATTTTTCGATAGGGCCAATTAGTACTAAAAAAAATCTGGGATCCTTTATAATCTGATTTATCGCATTAAGTGAAATTTTTCTCTTATTTATAATACCCATTAAACCAACAACTATTTTTTTCTTTTTATGAATCTTAACAGGTATTGAGGTACTATTAGATACAGATACTCCCAAAGGGATCTCAAACGAATTCGGATTGTATTTTTTCAGTTTGTTTACCAGGTAACCAGCAGTAGCCACACAAAATATTGCTTTTGACGCTACCTTTCTTTCACAACAGGCAATGTACTTATCAACCAGTCGGCTCCGGTACTTGCTGTTGCCCACATATTCGTCGTTACAATAATACACAGCACTGGAATAGTATTTGAACAATTGTGTGGCAGTAAAATCAAAATTGACAACGCTGATATCCGGATACAGTTTCTTCAATTTAGGGTATAGCCAGTGCTGATACATTTCATTAATGAACGGTAGCCGGTAACGAAACCGGTAATCGACAGGAAAGCAGGGTTCAATAAGGGTAATGTTGGGTTCCGGGTTGGATATTCTGAGCTTCGGCAATCCAACGTTATTGCGTGTAACAAATACTATTTTATATTGCTTCGATGCTGCAAATGCAAATTGATGCCTCGCCCTGTGAGGTTCCTCCCAGCCTGTGATAGTATTGATCAGAAAGATAGGTTCCATTCAGTATGTTAGTTACTGTATTTATGGATCATGTCTCTTGATTCCTTGATATGAGCATGTGTAGAAGCTCCAAATAAGATCGATTCAATGTTCTTTTGTCCACAAACGTATTCAAATGCTTCGGCAGGTCTGATAGCCCCAGCAGCCAGAACTTGCATAGCAATCGGTCTGAATTTTCTTTCGGCAATTGTTTTTTCGTATAAATCGGTGCCGCCTGACATTCTGAAGCCAAATTTATTGATTGAACTGCATATAATAGGATTTTTAATGCCCACACTCTCAAGGGTATCTAGCAGGCGGATAAGGTTCATTGTAATATACCCTGGCTCAGCATTGTATTTCTTAATAATATATTGGTGGTATGCAAGAAAAATATCTTTCATGCCAAGACCCAGAATCAGATCAGTTAATACATTCTGGATGAATATAACAGGTGTGTCAATGCCTCTGAACATTTTCATTTCAGCATCGATCAATAATTCCATCATCGCGATGAAATCTTTTTTTGCATACGCAAGACCCCCTTTAGCCATAGTACTGAAAATATTGCCAGGCAAATATTCTTTCAATGCGCCGATAATACCCAATTCTGTAACAGCGTTGGCATATTTGTGTGCATAAGGCATAGAGGGAAATATTTTATACTCTTTATATCGTTCCGGATTTGCTCTAATATGATCGCAAATACCAGCGATTCTGTCATGTGTGGTACACATAAAGGTCTTGATACCCAAATCAAGTGCAATATCTAAAACGTTGATTATCGCCTCATTTTTTTCAAACCGAATGGATTGCGCCCTGGATTTTTCGTCCGATAAATGATTGACGGCAAAAAACTGATTGTCTCCAAATAATATTCTGTCCATTGTTTAATGGGATTTATTCTTTATCAATTCGATTACTTTATCTGTGCGCAAAGCTGATTCGAAGGAATTCACATTATCAGTTTTGCCTGACTGAATGCACTTGGTAAAATAATCTACTTGTGCTGAATATTCCTCACCTCTGAGATTAAATTCTACAGGATCAGTAAGACCTGTTATGTATCTCATATTCCAGCCTTTTTCAAGTTCAAGTTTTGTATTCTCTTTTTTAAGGTATATTTTCATTTCCTGGGCATCTGAAATTATTTTACCTTGCGTACCAAAAAGTGTAATTTGGGTAGACATTTTTCTATAGGTTTCCTCACTCCAGTTTACATTTAACATACCACTCAATCCATTATTCAGATACATTCCACAATAAACGGCATCCTCAACCCCCCTGGAGAAGATTTTCTTTAGCATTACTCCGTCAACATCTTTTATTTCATCGATGGTATATTCTATCAGATTTATTACGTGAGAGGCATAGTCGAATAGGCATCCACCTCCTTCAGAGCTTTGTGATCTCCAGGTGCTTTCTTTGGATTTGACAACGACAGGGCCATATGCTTCACCTACAAAATGATAGATATTCCCAATGATGTTTTGTTCAACAAGTTTTTTCATGAAGTTGAATGTTCCAATAAACCTGTTGTGATATCCCACCTGGTTAACCAGCTTGTTTCTGGTAGCAACTTCAACCATTTTCTCTCCCTGTTCAAGCGTGAGGGCAAAAGGTTTTTCGCAAAATACATGTATGCCTCTTTCCAAGGCATAAACTACCATATCTGCATGAAACTTTGTTGGAGTTGCTACAAAAAGTGCTTCAAGATCATTTTCATCGACCAGCTTTTTATAATCAGAATAGGTTTTGTATGAGCCATACTTCTTCATGGCTTCCAGAATCAGGGTTGAAGAGTCGCATACTGCAACAAGGTTCAGATCGTTATGGGCGTTAATAATTGATGCATGAGACAATCCCATTTTACCTAATCCGATAATTCCTGTTTTGATCATGTTCTTATTGTGTAGTGATTTTATTGATTAATAAGTTCTTAATTAAATTATAGGTTTCTTCTCCTTTTTTAAGCAAATTCTTGTTTGGCATCTTGTTTTCCAGTCTTTCAAGATACTCTAGGACAAATTCACCATTGAGAGAAGGTTTATGAATCATCATGTCATTTTTTATCAGGTATTTATCAACATCCAACAATTCATCCTGGTAAACAGAAATTGTGGGAATGCCAAGAACTGCCAATTCGCGAGTCATGGTTCCTCCGGCGCCAATGAAAAGTTTGCAATCTTCAGCAATGGATTCAAGAGTCAATGGTTTAACCTGTACCTGAATACCGACAAACTTAGAATTTTCATAATGTTTGGCCTGATCTGTTCCACGCGGAAGCAAAATGATCTTAACCTTATCTTTTAAAAACAAAAGCAGATCGTCCATGAAGTTTAGTGATCCTTTGTAGTACTGAGCTATCCAAGGCTCAGGTCTGACATATACGGTATTTTGTTTGTCTTTTTCTCTCGTTATATTTGCATTCCACAGATAGATTCCTTCTTTAACACCCGGATACTGAATAATTTTTGAATCTTTTGCCCATTGTTTATGTACCTTTTTCCTATCTAAAAATTCTGGTATCAATATTTTCGTAGCAAAAACAAAGGCAGGGATGTTGCCCATGGCATGTTCATTATCATTCATATAAATTACCGGGACACCAATTAAACGTGCAGCCACCGGGCTATGAAAAGAACTCTGTGAAATGGCTACATCAGGTTTTGCTTTTTTCAAATAGCGAACCAATTGCCATACTCTCACAGGGTAGCCCAACAGCTTGCTGGAAAATTTTCCTCCATAGTGTTTGCCAACAACTTCATAATTGAATCCGTGCAGATCCAATAAATCAATGGTGTTGGCCAATGGCCGGCATGTAATAATAACCTCATGATCTTTTTGTAAATCCTTAATCAAAGCAGAAAACAAATTGATATGAGGTGAATTGGATAAATCGAACCAGATTTTCATAATTAAATATAAATGAATTCAAATGTAATCATGTTAACCGATTTAACCAGAACGCAAAGGATTATATTTTGATTAATACGTGTATTGCTTTTATGGTTTTCGCAATTTTTTTTGTTAACGGAAAATAATAAATTCCTCAACTTACCTATTTTAAGGATTCACAACTTACCCTTTCTGAAAAGGGATATTTTATTTCATATCTTTCTTTTTGACAATTTTAACATGAATGCTTCCTAATTCAGCGGCAGTTATGGAAAAAGAGCTCCAGAAACTTCCAATAATTTCTTTTGTTTTTGATAAGCACCAAAGGTCAATAAGTGCATCTTGAATTCCTTTTTCAGATGAACGACTTAGTAACTTATTATAGGTTAAGATGCATTTCCCAAATCTTTTCTTCATTTGATTCTCTACTTCGATTGAATCTGTTGCTAAGAAGAAATTAGCAGTGGGATCCGAATTTAGTGCTTGATTCATTTGTTCTATAAAATCATCCGTTGTACTGGTTTGTCTGGAAATAATGTTATCACCTCTTCTTATATGAATTCCTATGGTTCCATCATTGAATTTCTGAGAGACCTCCGTAATTTTATCCTGCAACTCATCGATTGGTTCAAAACCTTTGTATGGTTTGCGTTTTTTAAAAAAATTTGTTCCGGTTTGAATATATATTTTTGAGTATTTTGATAATTCGGCAAAATTGTAATCTCCTTCCTTTAAGGAATTTATATCTGTGTTGTAAAGATACTTTTCATATGAAAAGCGCATTAGGAACTTATAGTAAGGGACGAGGATTCTTTCAATTGTGCTATTATCTTTAAGGATTGATCCTGATTCGAAAATCTTTATATTCCAATTATTCTTGAATAGCTTTTCGAATTTACAATTAAATAGTTTTGTCCTTTTCCATACAACGTTAAGATTTTTTTGTAAATCATCTGCTAGTTGTATTGCTGAATCCAAAGCACGCATTCGATTTGCCAAACCGGATTGGGGTTGAATTGTAATCATGCAACAAATTTAGTATAAAGTAGTAAAACTGAAATAGATAATTCGTAACAAGAAAACATTCAATTAGGTTCTAGGTTTCTTCAATAATTATAAGTGATCTTTTTGGTTTTTGAATTTGTTATTAGTTGATTAATGCAATTCCTATATGTGTTATTATTCTGGTTAAGCATGGAATCAAGATAACTTTTTCCGTTGATGATTTCTTCAGCAAGACTCAATTCGGTAAGATTGGCTCAGTTAAATCAAATAAATTGATCAAATGAGATTTCCCAGAATTCTTAATATTGCTTGCAGTGAAAATAAAATTGGATTTTTAGCATGAACGTGTATTATGATTGAGTATAAAAATTATAGATACTCATAGCATAAAACATCCATGCCTGTGCCCATCTCATGTAAGGTATTTTAGAAACAATACCTTTCTTGATCTGAAAATAGAAATACCCTTTTTTATCCTGCATATGATCGATTGTCCAGGATAAAACTTTGTCCGCCATGCTTCTGTATTTCTCAAATTGCCCCAGCCTGTGAAGTGTTACCAGAAATTGCGCAGGAGCGTGTATATCTATAGGATATAATGAATCGTTATAATATTTACAGCGACCATCGTTTAAAAAAAATGTATTGATATAGTAATCAAAACCACTTATTATATTTTTCTCATAACTCGTATCACCAGAATACTTCTGATACTCTGATATACATTCCAGATTATATCCCGTATGGAAATTGTCTATCCACTGATGGAACGGGAGGGTACTGTATGTCCACGAACCATTGGTTTTCTGATGCTGAATGCAAAAATCCACTGATTTTTTAGCTTCTGATAACAGCAATTTATTATTTGTGTATTTGAAGATCCTGGCCAGCAATCTGGAACCCAATAAAGTCGCGTTAAATACCTGGGACTGATCCAGGGGTGAATAGGAAAAAGAAAAATTGCCATTTTCATCGATGGTTCTGTTCAGATCTTTCAGTATGAACTCTGAAACAGAAATGGCGGTTTTCAGAAGTTTTTCGTCTTTTAGGATTTCATACGCATCCAGCAGTGCATAACCAATGAATACGGATGCAACAATCGTTGGAGTGTATTTGGGTTGAAAGAAGGCTCTTGACTCCCAGTCAAAATTATAACCCCAGCATGAACCGGAATATCCCGGTGTTGAAAGTTCCATAACCTGGTCTGACAGTAATTTAATATACTGAAGGTATTCTTCTTGCGGATCGGAAAAATACAAGTTGCAGTATGCATTCAGGAACAATCCGAGTCCCTTGGGATTATAATCCTTGTCAATAAGTAAGGGAACTCTCAGATTTACGGGATTTCTTTTAAAAGCCTGTATCCAGGCAAGTCGGAACAACTTGCTGTCCCGAACGCCGGGTATGGACTGAAAAACTCTGCTATTTAAACCGTCATAGGGATCCCATCCTTTAAAGTTTTGTTGCTCACAGTAGTGTTTCAGCTTAAAGAAGCTTTCGGAAAACTTACTTTTTTCCATTTTACCTGCGTTCTATCTTATGGAAGTTGAATTTCCTGCGGCAATCCCGATGAAAGAGAATCAGCGATTTTAAAAGTAGTAAGTGTTGTCAGACAGATCGACCGGAAATCAATGGGAGAGGCACTCCCCGTTTCCACGGCTTTCATAAATGCTTCCACTTCTTCTTTATGGCCTTTGCCGTTAGTTTTAAACAGTTTTTCTTTGTTGTTGCTGTACAAAGCTCCCTTTCTGAAGTCATCGATAATGAAAATTTTATTTCCTCCGTAAATCTCAAATCGTTCCTTCGGGAGCGCTTTATCTCCGTTTGCAGTATACACCAGGCTTCCCACAGAGCCGTCTGAAAATTTGACGATAATTGACAGGTTATCATCACTTTTGATCTTTTTACTGGTGGTAGCGATGGATTCTGCGAATACTTTAGCAGGCTCTGCACCGGTAAAGTATTGCATTAAATCAATGAAATGACAAATTTCCCCGACAATTCTTCCTCCGCCTGCTTTTGTTTGTGTCCAGTGGTCTTTGGGAATAAAGCCCGCATTTACCCTGAAATTCATTACAAGAGGCTCACCGATACCCGCAAATGCTTCCTTAGCTGTTGCACTGATTTCTGCAAACCTGCGGTTGAAACCAATCATTAACATCGGAGATTTGACTTTTTTGTGAGCATTTATCACGGATGTCAGCTCGTCAGAATTCATTGCCAAAGGTTTTTCGACAAATGTCGATTTTCCCTTCTGAAGACAAAGGGTAACAAACTTACTATGCGTGTCGTGCTGCGTTACTATAAAGACGGTGTTGACAGAATCGTTCTGTAATATGACATTAGCATCAGAGGCTGCATTGTTGAAGCCAAATTTCTGAGCTACATTTTTTGAATTCATTCCGTTTCTTGTGACAACCGTATCTAATGAGCCGTATACTTTGGCATTCGGGATCAGATAGGATTGAGCAAAACTTCCCGCACCGATAAAACCTACATTAATATCCCTTATGGGGTTATTTTGCACTTCCACAGATAATTTTTCCCTTTGTTTGTCAGTGTCGTATTGAATCACAATTCCCACAAAGTCTTCTTTTGTTTTCCCCAGGATCAGGTCATAGGCCTTTACTGCCTCATCAATAGTAAATGTATGTGTAGTCAGAGGTTGAAGGTCAATTGATTTATTGGCTAATAAT
>Ga0315549_1003904_pt1 | contig 12933 bp, 11 predicted proteins | sample SalMarSW160200MG_FD_203101 | JGI IMG/M metagenome (GOLD analysis project Ga0315549, IMG submission 203101) | Salt marsh sediment microbial communities from the Plum Island Ecosystem LTER, Massachusetts, United States - Salt Marsh Sediment SW1601-200 ... | reverse complement strand
CGTGTTTGTCGTCTCCCTTGCAGACAGTGTGGGGAAACCTCTTACGTTCAAAGAATGGCTCAGAAACGGATCCACGATTTCCTTCGCGACGTGCGCGGTTGGAAGCGTGGCCCTCCTCCTCGCGATCCAGCTTGAGCTTCTGTAAAATCCCTCTGGAGGTAATCCGATGCCTGTTTCTTTGACTCCTTCGATCGAGCTGATCGATATGCTTCAGTTCGGTCTGCCCGGTACAGGTGCTACCTATCACATTTACGGAGAAAGGCACGCACTGATCGATACGGGAACATCACACTCTGTTGCACGGATCCGCGAGCAACTGGGGCTTCATGCTCCCGACTTCATATTCTTAACCCATGTTCATCCAGATCACGCTGGGGGTGCGGCGCTGTTAGCGCAAGCCTATCCCCAAGCGATGATCGGAGTGCACGAACGGGGAGTGGAGCACCTGATCGATCCGTCGCGGGTCAACGCGAGCATACGCGCCTCGACCGGACAATTAGCCAATCTCTACGGCGAGATGTTCCCGCTGCCCGCTGAAAGGATCACGGTGCTCAAACACGGCGACCGTTTCGATCTTGGGAAAGGAATCACTATCGAGGTGATCGATGCCCCCGGCCATGCACCACATCATCTCTGTTTCTTTGAACGGTCGCACCGTGCGCTCTTCTGCGGCGATGCAGTGGGGATCCGCCGCGGCAAAATTCGCGTCCCTGCAACCGTCCCTCCGAGCTTCGATCTGGAGGAGAGCCGCGCTACCATTCACCGTCTGAAAAAATACAAGCCGAATCGCCTCTACTTCACACACTTCGGTGAGGTCAGAAATGCGGTCAGCATACTTAAGGAGTACGATCATGCGCTGCATGAGTGGGTGGAGAGGATTCGCGAGCTTCGCCGGGATCTCTCAGATGAGGAGGTTGTGCGAGAGATTCTAAGCGCTCCCCAGTTTAAGTCATTGGCAGAAGAACTTCATTTTGAGCTTGCAATGTGCGTGCGCGGTGTTCTCCATTACCTTGCCAGAAGAGATCGCTGAGAAATCACAGCGTTCCTGCCTTGCCCGCCTTCTTTCTCGATAGTACAGGGATCAACTTCATCGATGTTCTGACAGCCGCTGACAGTCTGAGAGGCAGATGGACCGATTGACTTGGCCATCCGTTGTATGCGGGGCTTGATCATGAAGAAAGAAGTGGCTTCCCGTCCTCAGTTCTAGCGCACATTCCTAGAGGTTTCCCTGAATGGAGAACCGTAGTACATTCTGGCTCTGCCAATCCGCACCCTGGGGGGAGGGAATGCGATTCGCTCGCCTGTTGAATCCGCGCTGAAATACTGCTAAGATAGGCTTTCAGAGAAGTACAGTGAGAAATATCATAGAGAGATCGAAACATGATATCAACAATACAAAATAATCGTCTACAAGTCGGAGTAAAAACACTGGGTGCCGAACTAACAAGCCTGAAAACCATCGACAACGGCAGTGAGTATCTGTGGCAGGGCGACCCTCGGTATTGGGCCGGTCAGGCCCAAGTTCTTTTTCCTATAGTAGGGCGGGTGGAGAACGGTACCTGTCTTATTGAAAATGAGGAATACGAGCTCGGAGTTCACGGTTTCGCGAAGGAAAGGGAATTCCGATTGGTGGAACAAGAGCCAGAATCTCTCACCTACAGTTTGGAAAGTGATAAAGATAGTCTGCAAAATTATCCCTATCGATTTGCTCTAAAGGTGCAGTACAGTCTGAGCGGGAATGCACTGAGTGTCGGCTACAAGGTTCATAACACAGATACCCGGACACTGTATTTCTCTACGGGGGCACATCCCGGATTCAACTGTCCCTGGGATGAGGGTACAGCCATGGAGGATTATTCGCTGGTTTTTGAGGAGCCTGAAACCGCTATTCGTATACTGCACGAGGAAGGCCTGTTGAACGGCAGAACTGAGCTATTCTTAAAGGGGGAGAATCGGATTAAGCTTTCCCATGAGCTCTTCGGTGGGGGTGCCATCATCTTAAAGGGACTCAAATCCCGGAATGTCACGCTCAAGTGTAGCAGGTCGGAGAGACAGGTCAGGGTCGATTTCGCAGGGTTTCCCTATCTGGTCATCTGGTCAGCCAAGGGAAATGCTCCCTTTGTGTGTATTGAGCCCTGGTATGGTGTTCCTTCAACCCGAGGTAAAAAAAAGGACCTCAGCAAAAAAGAAGCCACTATCTCCCTGGAGGCAGGAAGAATTTTTCAATGCCAGTATAGCATTATAGTAGAATAGGGCGTCAAAGTTTTGCAAGCACGCTTCTTTGTGCTCACTGGGAGGGCGGGTGATTTCCTCCCTCATCTTGATGACCTCTGTCACAGGGCACCCCGCTAGGCTGCAATATTGCGTCGCTCCTCGCGGTGGGCGATCCCTGTTCAGAGAAAAACCTCCGAGAGGAGCGCAGGTTGGTTCGCGGGACCCTCGATCATCTCGTCGAGAAGGGGCTTGTCCAGGGGACCGTATCCTCTGGCCTATCGAACAAAAAGACACGGAAGGACCGTCCTGGGTAAATGGACCAGTGGAAGCCCTTCCACATGGAGGACGGGCCCTTCTCTTCTTGCGCGATCGCTGGAAGAGCTACATTCCCCTCATCAAATTGACCCTCGCATCCGGAAAGAGTGTCCTCGTTCCGGAGACAATGGTAGCCTCACCTCCCTTTTCGAGTACATTTCTCGTGAGGCAACGATATGGTTTGGAGTGCTTTTCTAGTGAGGCAATGCGTGGATTTGACATTTCGGCAATGTCATGCTATAGTCATATGGACCAGTTGTATAGCCCACTGGTGCGAAAAGGAAATATGCCACAAATGATACAACTCAGCAAGAGTAGCCCACTGCCGATCTATTATCAGCTTAAGGAGGCACTACGCGAGCAGATCGAAAGCGGAGCTCTAAAACCACACGAGCGGCTCCTTTCTGAGCGGGAGTTGGGCGAATCCTACAATATCAGCCGGATGACTGCGCGCCAGGCATTGTCGAAATTGGAAGTCGCAGGCTATATATACCGCCGGCAGGGTAAAGGTTCATTTGTAGCTGAGCCCAAAATTCGACAAGGCCTTCTGCGACTATCGAGTTTTACTGAGGATATGCGACAACGGGGACTCTCTCCCGGAGCGCGGGTGTTAAGCGTTGAGCTAATTTCTACCAATGCCGACCTCATACGGCGATTTCAGGCTGAAGCCAACGAACAGTTCGTCAAGATTCAGCGTATTCGCTTGGCTGATGGAGAACCCATGGCTCTGGAGTTCTCTTCCTTGAGGCACAAATTCTGCCCAGGCATCGAGGAACTAGACTTTACGGATCGCTCGATCTATGAAACTCTGCGGGAACGCTATAATATTTATCTTGGTTGCGCTGACCAAACGATCGAGGTCAAATCCGCCAGCGAATATGAAGCACAAGTGCTGAACGTTAAACAGGGTGCCCCGATGTGGCAGATGGAGCGACTTACCTACCTAGAGGATAGAAGGACTGTTATCGAGTATGTGCGATCCGCATATCGAGGAGATCGGTATAAGTTATATGCCGAGCTTGACCGCCGGAGGAGGTGAGTGGATGCATATAGAATAATTGCTGCTCATTAGATTGAGTATTTAGGGAGAAATCCCAAAAAAAAGATGGATACAATGAAGTTTAAGATTGTGTATAGTTACCGTGCGGGTCACTTACACTGAAGTAATTCAAGAAGTGGGTCAAGGCGTAAAAGGAAGTGTAGTGAGAAACGCAGTTCGGTGTAGTCATCTTCCGTTAGCTCAAGAGGTTGTCGACTGTAGGCCGAGCTCAGCGAAGGAGGAGGGATAGACTACGAGAATTGAGAACCGTTGAAGGTGCAGCAAAAGGGGACTCTGCACTGGCCACTAGGCGGCCTGCAGATGTGAAGCACCGAAGGCTGCCTAGGTGTGTTCATATATGGAGGTAGAGATGAAATACGAAGCAAGGTTTACCAGGTTTGTAGTTTACCTCATAGCAGCAACGCTGGCCCTATCAGTAATCGGAATAGTAGGACTAGCTCAGGAGAAGGTTACTCTGGAGATGTGGAGTTGGCGTCCAGAGGATGCTGACGTGTACCCTGAGATACTGGCAGCCTTCGAAAGCACCCACCCCAACATCGATGTGGTCTTCAAGCCGTTCAAGAATACCGAATACCCAAGCGTCCTCCTGACTTCCTTGGAGGCAGGAGAGGGACCGGACATAATGCAGTTGAAGTCCTATGGTGGTCTTCAGGTGTATACCAAGTACTTGAAGGCACTTGATGGCGAGATTCCAGCACTGGAAGGGTTCACGGAGAGCGCCCTTTCGGGCGCACGTGGGCGTGAGGATAACGTGATTTACGGAGTCCCATTCGCCACCCAAGGATTGGGAATATACTACAACACGAAGATCTTCGAACAGCATGGGATTTCCGAGCCGAGCACCTGGGACGAGTTCCTGGCGATCTGTCAAGAACTCCAGGACAACGGGGTTATGCCCCTGGCAAACGGAGGCAAAGATGGCTGGGCTCTGGAAGTCGTGTTTGCCGTTGTTGGACCAGCTTTCTATGGTGCTACGGACTTCTATAACGCGGTAACAGCGGGTGACACAACGTTCGAGGATCCTGCATTTGTGAGAGCCCTTGAGAAGACATTGGAACTGAAGCCGTACATGCCGCCTGGTTTCATGGGCGTCGGGTATCAGGATCAGCGTGCACTGTTCTACAACGAGCAAGCCGCCATGTGTCTCGCTGGGGCTTGGGAGATCGGCGGTTTCAAGAGAGAGAACCCCGACCTGGAATTCGGTATTTTCGCTGGCCCTCCGGAGGCTGAGGGGGAGATAGCTTACGTCTCCAGTTTCACGGATGGATCCTATGGAATGAACAAGGACACGAGCCACCCTGCAGAAGCGCTCGAATTCATGACGTTTTTGACATCCCTTGAGTTTGGCCAGCCTTTCACAGACTTATTGGCCCAGTTGTCATGCGTCCCCGGAGTTGTGTGCAGCGACCCACAATTGAACACGTTCATAGAACTGTCTGCGAACGCCACACCATACATTACACTGTGTGGCTTCAGATGGGAGTTACCAAGTGGATCTGTAGTCATACAGGGCGGGCTACAGGAGATGTTCCAAGGCAGTCTTTCGCCTGAAGAAGTCGCGTCGCAGTTACAGGAGGCTATGGAAGAATGGTATAAGCCCTTCCAAAATGGGAGCTAGAGCAGGGAGAGGAGCCTAGTCAGGCGAAATGGGGGGGCTTCGCAGCCCCCTCGTTCTCTTGTCATGGAGCAATATGAAAACCTCACAACAGTTCTTCTATTCTAAACGGTTTGCTATAGCTTGCTTCCTGATACCAGCGGCTGTGCTATTTGCAGTATTCATCCTCTATCCTTTTGTCAGTTCGTTCCTCTACAGCCTGTACGAATGGGATGGCTTGACAAGAATACGTTTCGTAGGCCTGCAGAACTTCAGGACACTGCTATTCGGCGGCCAAGAGATATGCCACAGGTTCTGGAATGCTGTAGAACACAACGCGTTTGCACTCGTATTCGTCACATCACTGCAGATGTGTCTCGGCATGTCTATGGCTCTCTTGCTGTTTCAGAAGCTGAAAGGACGACGTTTCTTCCAGACCCTTTTCTTCCTACCTGTTGTCCTGTCTGTTGTCATAGTGGGCTTTCTATTCAACTTATTGCTTCACCCGATATGGGGCGTGTTCAACCAACTCATCCGGCTCCTTGGATTCACAGACTTCTACTTCCCCTGGCTTGGCAATCCGAAGACGGTTCTACCTGTTATTCTGCTTGTCAGCGTGTGGCGCTGGGCAGGGTTCTCCACAATGGTTTTTCTGGCGGGTCTAAGCGGGATTCCGAAGTCAATACTCGAGGCTGCGGATCTGGATGGAGCTAAAGGTCTTACGAAGCTGAGGACTATCACACTCCCGCTCTTGGTCCCTCAGATCTTGATCGTACTGATATTGACCATAACAGGTAATCTCATGATGTTCGACATGGTCTACGCTCTAGCTGGGCCAGCCGGCGAACCGCACTACAGCGCAGATGTTCTGGGAACACTGTTCTATAGAACCGCTTTCGGCGGGAAGTATGGGCTGACTGACAAGGGTTTGGGGGCTGCGATCGCCGTAATCATGCTCATAATCATGGGTGTCATTTCGATTGTCGCCGTGAGAGCCCTGCAGAGCAGGAGAGTGGAGCTGTGAGTCGCACGAAGAGATCTGAAAACGGGTGGTTGAGTCTATCGAACGCTCGAGGTAGGCGTATGTTACTGTACCTTCCACTAATCCTATACTCGATAGTCCTTCTCTATCCGTTGTTCGTAATGGTTATTTCTTCCTTCAAGAGTACAGGAGAGCTCTTTATGAACCCAGTGGGCTTGCCCCGCACAATAAACCTGCAGAACTACCGCGCAACCTTCGACAAGGTAGAGTTCCTCCTTTACTTCAAGAATAGCGTCGTAGTCACGTCTCTGTCCACTGCTCTAAGCGTAACAGTGGGTACGTTTGCGGCCTATGCACTTGCCAGGTACCGTTTTCAAGGCAATAGACTTATATACTTCATCTTCATATCTGGTCTGATGGTGCCTTTGCCACTAGCTTCCTTTCCACTGTTTCTACTGATTAAGGGTCTAGGACTTCTTGATACACATGCGGCCCTGATACTCATATACGGGGGGTGGAGGATTTCATTTACCGTACTTATCATGTCAGGTTTCTTCGACTCACTCCCAAAGGGCTTGGAGGAAGCAGCCCGAGTAGACGGTTGTACAGAGTTTGGCGTCTTTCTAAGAGTGATGCTTCCTCTGGCAAGACCGGGACTTGTAATAGCGTTCATTTACAACGCGATCCCGATTTGGAACGATTTCTTCATACCCCTAATATTCTTGCGTTCAGATAGGTTGAGTACAATTCCTCTAGGGATATCTAGGTTCTTTGGTGAGTACGCAAGTGATTGGGGAGCTCTGTTTGCAAGTCTGAATCTCGCGATGCTTCCCATAGTTCTCGTGTATTTCCTCCTGTCTAGAAAATTCGTTGAAAGCATGACAAGCGGAGCATTCAAGTAGGGTTAAGCAAGCCACGTGGGCCGCAATGGGTACTGGCTAACGGATGGCGCTAATAAGTGATTAAAAGGAGGGGAAATGTCAAAAACACCGGTGCTCTCTGGAGTGGATGTGCTTCTTGGCAGTGGTGCGGCGCAGCTCGAGAATAGAAATGTAGGACTGATAACGAATCACACAGGTGTTACAAGAGATCTGGAGACGATCAGCAAGGCACTCTACAAAGCTGGGATTGCCGTCAAGGCTCTATTTGCACCGGAACACGGGATTCATGGAGACGTGCAGGATGCGATTCGTATACAGGATTCTGTTGACAAGACGCTGGGTGTGCCTGTCTACAGCATGTTTGGAAGAACGTACAGTCCAACCATCCAAACTGCAGAGGATATTGACACGTTAGTCTACGATATACAAGACGTGGGATCTCGGTGTTTCACATATATCTACACGATGGCCTATGGTCTAGAGTTCGCAGCAGAGCACGGCCTACAGTTCGTTGTATTGGATCGACCTAACCCGATTACGGACGTGTACGTAGAGGGTGTGCCCGTGGACGAACGTTTCAGATCCTTTGTAGGCGATTATGGACTCCCTTTGCGCTATGGGCTGACTGTAGGTGAACTGGCCCTGTATCTCAATCGGACACAAGGCTGGAAAGCGGATCTCGACATCGTACCTCTCTCCGGTTGGAGACGGGATCGCTGGTATGATGAGACAGATCTCCCCTGGACCATGCCTTCTCCCAATCTGCCGACGCTGGAAACGGCAGTGGTCTTTCCCGGAACAGTATTTCTTGAGGGTACGAATATCTCAGAGGGACGAGGAACTACGAGGCCCTTTGAACTTATAGGTGCTCCCTGGCTAGATGCAGCTAAGGTAACAGAAAAGATACGTGAGGGGTTGGAGAACGCAGGAATAACAGGCGTTCTGGTTCGAGAAGCTCTTTTCTCTCCTACTTTTAATAAGCACGCGGGCATTCCTTGCCGTGGTTTCCAACTGCACGTCACAGACCGGAACATCTACGCTCCGGTTGCGGCTGGCATTGTGTGTTTGAAGGTGCTTCATGACGAAGCTCCTGAGGCTTTCAAGTGGCTCCGCGATCCGAAAGCCCTATTACACAACCACCATGACCTTCCTCAGCCCAAAGATGATGAAACGTTCTATGTTGACAAGCTGGCTGGTACTGATGCACTGCGGAAGATGATTGATCAGGGTGCTTCTCTTGCTGAGATCTTGGACAGAATGACGGAAGGTGCCGCGGATTTCGGAAAGCAGAGCGAGTTTTGTCACCTCTATGACTGACTGTTTGGGGAGGCGCAGGATGCGGGTGGTACAGCGCGTTATCGGTGTTGATGGCGGTGGAAGCAAGACAATTGCCTTGCTCGCAGACAGGCAAGGCAAAATCCTGGGCTCAGCGGACGCTGGTCCATCAAACTACCAGGTCTTGGGACTGGAAGGGGCTGCTGCTAACATCGCTGATGCCGTATCACCGCTCCTGGTGTCTGCAGCAAGCAACAGAACAGCAGTACAGCTAGTGGTAGGCGTGGCTGGCGCTGGGCGCACTCAAGACAGGCGAAGACTAACGCGAATGCTGATACAGAGACTTGAGCAGACTGCGGAAGTCTACATCACTACTGACGCCCATATCGCGCTTGTTGGCGCAGTGGGGGGGAATTATGGTGTTGCCATCAATGCCGGCACAGGAGCCATCGCTGTTGGGCTCAACATAAATGGCCAGTTTGCCAGGGCAGATGGCTGGGGATACGTGCTGGGCGACGAAGGGAGTGGATACTGGATAGGGTTGGAGGCAACAAGAGCTGCCCTCAGAGCATACGACGGGCGCGGAGGAAATACTGTTCTCGAGAAGATGGTAAGAGAACACTATGACATTGAGAAACTTTCTGACCTTGTCGAAGAAACTCGTCAGCACAAGCTATCGCCGAGCAAAGTTTCCAAGCTAGTTCCGCGCGTCTTTGAAGCAGCTAAGACAGGGGATGGAGTGGCTGCCAACATACTTGCGGAAGCTGGCCGCAGGCTGGGGAGATCTGCGAAGACAGTCATCCAGCAGCTGAAGATGGAGAGTGAAGAGTTCGGGCTCGCCCTTGTAGGGGGAGTTTTCCGGAATGCGGACCTGGGTCCCTTGATGCAGGGTTTCGAAGGGGCTATAGCACAAGTGGCCCCCCGATGCCGAATGGTTTGCCCAAGATTTTCACCCGAGATAGGGGCTGTGCTACTTGGGCTATCTCAGTGTCAAGGGGAGGTTTCAGATGAGGTTCTCGAAAACCTGGCTGATTATGGAGGTAAGTGGCGTGAAGGCAATAACAGAAGCCATTAACCCGAGTTCCAAGAACGTGGACAGAGAGTCCGTAGAAGGCATTCTGAAAATCATCAACACTGAAGATCGAAAGGTTGCTGAGGCGGTGGGACAGGTCATAGCCCAGATCGCTCTTGGCGTTGAAGCCTTTGTGGAGACCTACGGACAGGGAGGGCGAGTGTTCTACGTCGGAGCGGGAACGAGTGGTCGTCTAGGGGTGCTAGATGCTGCTGAATGTCCTCCAACGTTCGGCATTCCTCCCACTCGCATCCAGGGAATCTTGGCGGGAGGCATGGAGGCTCTTTCCGAAGCCCGTGAAGGCTACGAGGATGATCGAGCGGCCGGGAAGAAGGTAGCCGTGGACAAGGGATTCACTAACAAGGACTTCATTATCGGCATAACTGCGAGCGGGGAAACGCCATTTGTGCTTGGATGCCTAGAGGAAGCAAGTAGAAGACAGTGCACGACTGGAGCGATCACCAACAATGCTGACTCCACAATTGTACATCTGGTTGACATCCCCATAGCCCCCGTGGTCGGTCCTGAGGTAATTGCGGGCTCGACTCGGATGAAGGCCGGCACAGCCCAGAAGCTGGTCCTGAACATGCTCAGTACGGCAAGCATGATACGCAGTGGAAAAGTATATGAGAATCTCATGATCGATCTTCAAGCACGGAACCAGAAGCTGCAACTGAGAGCGGAGAGAATCCTGCAGTTCCTTACGAATGAAGATCTGGAAGCAACTAGGGCGGCCTTGAGAGAGGCCAACTACGAGGTCAAGCCAGCGCTGGTGATGCTGAAAGGCAAGTTGCTGTATGAGGAGGCAAAGCAGCTTCTACAGCAACACAACGGGCATGCGCGTGAGGCCTTGGAGAAGATCGGCGTGAAGGAGTGATCTCTAGGGCGGTGAATCGGTTTTGACTGTCCTCTGCTAGATGATGCCGACTAGCACGATTCACCAGCTTGAGCAGAATGAGCAAGGGAGTTTTGGCGGAGTGGTTTACTGGAAGCGATAGAGAACGTTCATGGGAGCATCGAGACAATCAAAACGTGTCTGGAGAAGCTCAGCGAGGATTGGCCGCTGGTGACTTCCGTGTTGAGCATAGGTCCCGATCAGTTTCAGTGGAGCAGATCCGTACTTAGTCCCCATGAGATTGGAAATGCGCAAGTACTCTCAAGGAGATGGCAATGAGCAAAGCCCTGCTAGTTAAGAACGGTATGTTAGTGCGGAACGACAGGGTTAAACACGGCAATCTGTCAATAAAAAATGGAGTAATTGAGCACGTACGAACTACAGCCGCCGACAAGCTGCCAATAGATCTTACGACCATTGATGCTCAAGGACTCTATGTCTCCCCAGGGTTTATCGATCTTCAGGTGAATGGCGGCGGCGCTGACAACTTCATGGAAGCCTCTTCAGAAAAGATACGCAATATCATATCCTTCCATACCTCTCACGGGACTACAGCTCTTTTACCAACTACTGTGACCGCTCCGGTTCAAAAGATAAGGGAGACCATACGCAAGGTTCGGGAGACTGAACAGCAGGCTATCCTCGGAATGCATATTGAAGGACCCTTTGTCTCGCATAGACGGAAGGGGGCCCAGAACCCTAAATACATCCTTGAGCCCTCCATAGAGAAGTTCAATGAGTTAGTAAAGGGATACGAAGGCTTCATCAAGATAGTTACCCTAGCACCTGAGCTAGCAGGGGCTGAGGAGCTGATAGCACGGATCAAGGAGATTGAGGCCATTCCCTCACTCGGCCATTCCGATGCCACCTATGAGGAAACAATCAAGGCCCTAGATGAAGGGGTGGTTCTCTTCACCCACGTATTCAACTCGATGCGGGGGTTTCACCATAGGGAGCCAGGGGCCGTCGGTGCCGCTTTAGAATCTGCTGCAATGGTCGAGCTGATTGCCGATGGGGTCCATGTCCATCCTACGGCTATTAGATTACTGCTCAAGGCCAAGGGGATCGATAATATCTGCCTCGTCACCGACAGCATCAGCGCTGCAGGTCTTAAGGATGGAGAGTACTCATTAGGGGGCTTGGATGTCTTCGTCAAAGGTGGGGAAGCGAGGTTAACCGATGGCACCCTGGCCGGTAGCACCCTAACCATGGATCGAGCAGTGAAAAACTTCATAGAATTTACTGATGTATCTCTCCCTGAGGCAGTGAGAACAGCAAGCCTAAACCCAGTAAGACTCTTAGGAATAGATGAAAGGAAAGGAAGTCTCGAAGAAGGCAAGGATGCTGACATCGTCATCTTCGATGAAGGCTTTAATATCCATTACACGATCATCGGAGGTGAAATAGTCTACTCGAAAAATGAGAGTGATTGTTACGAATAACTACCAGGAGATGAGCCGTGAGGCGGCCTGCCTTGTGGCTCGCCAGATATTGACCAAGGAGGATTCTATCCTCGGCCTCCCTACAGGCGATACTCCGATGGGGATGTATAAAGAACTGGTCCAACCGGATAATCGAAGGCTCATCGATTTCTCCAAGGTTATCACCTTCAACCTGGATGAATACTACGGGCTTCCCCGGAATCATCCCGGGAGCTATCATCGATATATGAGAGAGAAACTCTTTGATCATGTCAATATCCAGGAGGGGAACATTCATATTCTCGATGGGGTTGCTAAAGACATAGAGGAAGAATGTAGAAGATATGAAGAGGAGATCTATCGGTATGGAGGTATAGATCTCCAAATACTAGGAATAGGATCTAATGGTCACATCGGCTTCAACGAGCCCGGCTCAGATTGGGGGATGATAACGGGTCTAGTGAAGCTCTCAGAGGAGACAAGGAGAAGGGCGGCAAGACATTTTAGAGACCGTGCAGAGGTTCCCACCCAAGGCATCACAATGGGAATTAAGACGATAATGAAAGCAAGGAAAATCCTGCTCTTAGCATCTGGGAAGGAGAAAGCCAAAGCTACCACGAAGGCTTTAGAGGGACCAGTGACGAAGAGGGTTCCTGCTTCCATTCTACAGTTGCATCCCATGGTTACCGTAATCGTGGATAAGGAGGCGGGCAAGTCTATTTCTATCTGAAGACGCCCAGGCGTTATCTACCTGTAGAGCATCGTTGCACGGGGGAGTAGCTTGGGCATCTTGACTGACCCGTCTTTGAGTAAGGAGTGTAGGAAGATGAGGATGGGCGTGCAGGAGATCCTAAGCGCTCCCCAGTTCAAGTCGTTGGCTGGCAGAAGAACTCCGTTTTGAGCTTGGAATGTGCGTGCGCGGTGTTCTCCATTACCTTGCCAGAAGAGAGCGTTGAGAAGTTACAGCGTTCCTGCCCTGTGTGCCTTCTTCCTCAAATAGTACAGGAATCAACTCCATCGACGTTCTAATAGCCGCTGACAGTTTGAGAGGCAGATGGACCGATTGACTTGGCCGTCCGTTGTATGTGGGGCTTGATCACGAAGGAAGAGGGTGGCTTCCCGTCCTCAGTTCTAGCGCGTATTCCTAAAGGTTTCCCTGAATGGAGAGCCTTAGAGCATCCTGGCTCTGCCGATCCGCACTCTGGGGGGAGGCAATGCGTAAAC
>Ga0315549_1003903_pt1 | contig 12934 bp, 16 predicted proteins | sample SalMarSW160200MG_FD_203101 | JGI IMG/M metagenome (GOLD analysis project Ga0315549, IMG submission 203101) | Salt marsh sediment microbial communities from the Plum Island Ecosystem LTER, Massachusetts, United States - Salt Marsh Sediment SW1601-200 ... | reverse complement strand
TTACCTCCTCGGCAGTCTGCGAGGCGACCCACTCACTGACCGCCGTGTCAATAATGTCACGGTGCTCCCAGCGCGTAAAGTCACTCTGGAACCGGGGGTCAGTAGCCAGGTCTTCCCTGCCGATGAAGCGGGCAAACCGCCTCCAGATTGAGTTGGTAATAATCGCCAGCATTACCCATCTGCCGTCTTTCGTCTTATAGCTGTCGCTGGGCCCTATCCAGGCAGCCCGGTTGCCGGTCTGCTGGCGTAGATACCCTCCGGTCTCCCACTCTCCTATCATGGGGGACACGAAGGTAACGGCGGTCTGCAGGAGCGTGGTGTCAATCATCTGCCCTTCCCCGGTTGCCTGGCGGTGATAGATGGCAGCGACGACGCCGAGGGCAGTGAGACACGCCGTAAGATAGTCGGTATGGGGTGCCTGCTCCTTGGATGGCAGCCCCGGGAAGCCGCTGATTGCCATTGCCCCCGACATGGCTTTCACCACCTGGTCGAAACCGAGGCGGTGACTGTAGGGGCCGGTGATGCCGAAGCCGGAGACGTGGGCAAAGATTATGTCAGGCTTGACTGCCCTGAGGTTCTCGTAGGTGATACCGAATGCCCTGGCTGCCTCGGGACTGAAGTTCTCTATCAACACATCAGAGTGCTTCACCAGTTCAGCAAGTATCTCCCTGGCCCTGTCATCCCTCTTGAAGTTTAGCGAGACTGCCTTCTTGTTGCGGTTCTGGTTGCAAAATCCATAGGCAAACCCGGCGGGGCCCAGCAGCCCCAGATACCTGTCCTCGGCTCCACCAGACCGCTCTACCCTGATAACCTCGGCACCGAGGTCGGCAAGGAGCATTCCGCAGAAGGGGCAGGCAATGAACCGTCCCAGGTCAAGCACCCTGATGCCAGCTAGCGGACCCGCCATTTTGAGAACCTCCTCTTCAGTGTTAAGAAAGACTCAGGCTAACCACCCGGTCTATGCCGCTCAGGTCGGGTGCAACCTCAACCCCGGCTGATGGGAAGAGGCTGCGCAGGAGGGTAGTAACTGCCCTTCCCTGCCCCTCTCCTATCTCCAGGAGAAGGTGACCCCCAGGGCGAAGCTTATCACCTGCCCGGAGGCATAGCCGGCGTATCTTCTCCAGCCCGTCCCGGCCGCCGTCCAGCGCCAGCCCGGGCTCAAAACCCGCCGTATCCATCCCCGACAGCTCTGGTGCCCTGACATAGGGCAGATTGGCGATAATCAGGCTAACAGGTTCCGGCAGGGGGTCGAGCATGTCTCCAGCCAGAAGGCAGACCCTGCCTGATACCCTGTGTCTCTGGCAGTTAGCCAGGGCAACCCTGAGGGCGGGGGCGGATATATCGGTGGCGTAGATTCTGGCCTGTGGCAGGCTTAGCGCCAGGCTGATGGCAATAGCGCCACAGCCGGTGCCGACATCGGCTATGGAGGACAATTTATGCTTTTGGGCTATCTCTAGAGCCTTCTCCACCAGTAGCTCACTCTCGGGGCGGGGGATAAGGACACTGGAATCTACGTAGAAGTCCAGCCCGTAGAACTCGCGATGTCCCACTATGTAGGCGGTAGGCTCCCGGCGAAGGCGGCGCTCAATTAGATTCCAGAAGTCTTTTTCCTGTTCCTGACTTGGTTCACCGTCTGGCTCTGAGTATAGCTGGGCCCTGCCTATATTCAGGCTATCCCTTAGCAGCAGCTCAGCCTCCAGAGGGGCATCCTCAATGTCAGAGGCGGCGAGCACCCTTCTGGCACGGGCAAGGAGCTGTTTTGTGGTCATGCCAGTTGTTCCTGTAGCTGTTTTGCCTGGTCGTTGGTGGCCAGGGCATCGATAAGCTGGTCAAGCTCTCCGTCCATGATTTCGGGCAGGTTATGGAGGTTCAGGCCAATACGGTGGTCGGTAACACGGTCCTGAGGGAAGTTGTAGGTCCTTATCTTCTCCGAGCGGTCGCCGGTGCCTACCTGAGAGCGGCGCTGGGTGCTCATCTCCTCTTCCTGTCTGCCCCGCTCGATATCCAGAAGGCGGGCCCGGAGTACCGCCATTGCCTTGGTCTTGTTTCTCAGCTGTGACCGCTCATCCTGGCAGACGACTACCATGCCGGTAGGCTGGTGGGTAATGCGTACTGCGGTAGCCACCTTGTTTACATTCTGCCCGCCGGCACCGCGGCTGTGGAAGATGTCAATCCTCAGGTCATCAGGATTAACCGATACCTCTACCTCTTCCGCCTCCGGCAGAACCGCTACGGTGGCTGCTGAGGTATGAATCCTGCCTGAAGACTCGGTAACCGGCACCCGCTGCACCCGGTGGACCCCCCTCTCATATTTGAACCGGCTGAAGGCACCCTTACCCCTTATTTCAAAGATAATCTCCTTAAAGCCGCCGATGCCGCTCTCATTGGCATTGATAATATCCACATCCCAGCCCTTAGCCTGGGCGTACCGGCTGTACATCCGAAAGAGGTCGGCAGCAAACAGCCCGGCTTCCTCACCACCTGTCCCCGCCCGAATTTCCACGATGATATTTCTTTTATCATTTGGGTCTTTGGGAAGGAGAGCCAGCTTAAGCTGTTCAATTAGGTGGTTCAGTCGCGATTCAAGCCCCTCTATCTCCTGCCTGACCAGGGCCGCCATCTCATCGTCCAGGTCGTCATTTAGCATTGCCCTGGTTTCCTCCAGCGACTTATCGGTCTTCCGGTACTGGCGGTAGATATTTACCAGGTTTTCGATACCGGACTTCTCCTGGGCAAGCTCCTGTAGCTGCTGCACATCAGATGTAATCTCAGGCCTGGCCATCCGGCGGTCAAGCTCCCGGTATCGTTTTTCTATATCTTTTAATCTGTCCCACATAGCTAGAATCCTACACGGGAATTATAGCACAGGGATAGATAGCGCTCAAAAGGGGCTGGTAGCCTGCCTGTTTCTACCCCACCGTTTCCCCAGGCCAGATTTTGCTGCCCGGCTCCAGTCTGGTGCCACTGACGACGGTTACATTATCACCGAGCACACAGTCCTCAATAGCACAGTCGGCATTGAGGCGGCAGCGGTCAGCCACTATTGAGTTTTTTACCCTCACCCGCGGCTCAATCCGAACGTCCCCCCAGATGATAGAGCCCTCTATTACGCTATCTTCCAGGATGGTGCAGTTATCACCTATCACCACCGGCCCGGCTATCTTTGCTGTCGGGTGGATGCGGCATTGCTCCCCGATGAGAACCTCTTTATCCGTAGCCGGGGTATAGTGGCTGCTCTTGCCACCGAGCAGGTCCCGGTGTAGCTGGAGGTATTTCTCCGGGGTGCCCATATCCAGCCAGTACGCCAGAGAAGGATAGGCATAGGCTGGCTCTCCCTGAGACAGGAGCTGCGGAAAGGTCTCCCGCTCAATGCTGACCTTACGTGCCGGCGGTATCTGGGCAAGGACATCAGGCTCAAGGACATAGGTGCCGGCATTTATCATATTGGTGGTTATTTCACCCCGGCCGGGCTTCTCCAGAAACCGCAGAATCCTGCCCCGGTCATCGGTCTCTATCAAGCCGTAGGCGGTGGGGTCGTCTACCGGAGCAAGGGCAATGGTTACCTTCGCCCTCCGCTCCCGGTGAAATTCTACCATGCCGGTAATATCAAGGTCGGTGAAGATATCGCCGTTCATCGCCAGGAAGGTATCATCCAGATAGCTCTCGGCATTCTTAATTGCCCCGGCGGTCCCCCGGGGCGCATCTTCTACCATATAGGTAATCCTGGCCCCCAGCCGGCTGCCGTCACCAAGGTAGCTCTCTATTGGCTGTGCCAGATAGCCCTGAGCCAGGACAATATCCTTCACCTGATGTCTGCCAAGGTGGTGGATAAAATGCTCCAGGAACGGTGTATTGAGCACCGGGACCATGACTTTGGGCATATTGAGGGTAAGGGGACGCAGTCTGGTTCCCTCACCGCCTACCAGGATAAGTGCCTTCATTATGCTCCTTGGGCTGTGACAACTTCTGGCTTGATTCTACCACAATTTGGCTTTTCCTGGGGTTATGTTGACACCTGAAGCATCATTGTGATAGTATATTTATTCGGCTCGGCAGTTCGGCCAATAGTTGACAGATTGAACATCAAGCCTCAATCTGCTATTATTTGTGTTAATGGATGAGCCTTAGCTCATCCATTAAAATTGTTGAGGACAGGAGAAGATAATTGCCTACTATCAGCCAGCTTGTCCGTAAGGGGCGCAAGAGGGATACTGAGAAGACCAAAACGCCAGCCTTACACTATAACTATAATGCCTTGAAGAACAGGATGATGTGGGGTAACGGCTCTCCGCAAAAGCGGGGGGTATGTGTTCAGGTCAAGACCACTACCCCGAAGAAGCCTAACTCGGCGTTGCGCAAAATAGCCAGGGTGCGGCTGTCCAACGGCATGGAGGTAACCGCCTATATTCCTGGTGAAGGGCATGAGTTGCAGGAGCACTCGGTGGTTCTCGTCCGGGGAGGGCGGGTGAAGGATTTGCCCGGTGTCCGTTATCATATTGTCCGCGGGGCACTGGATACTAACGGCGTGGCTAACCGCCGCAAAAGCCGTAGCAAGTATGGCACCAAAAGGCCCAGGGCTTCAGTGGAGACCGAGTAGGAGGTAAGATGCCAAGGCGTGCCAGAACTATAAAAAGGCAGGAGCTAACACCTGATGCCAAGTATCAGAATAAAACCGTAGCCAGGTTGATTAATAAGGTAATGCTGTCTGGCAAGAAGAGCCAGGCAGAGAAGGTTGTATATGGTGCTCTGGATATCATGGAGGCGCAAGGGTCCAAGGTCCCGGTTACTGATCTGGAACATGCCGTGAGGAATGTCACCCCCCAGCTTAAGGTAAAGTCGCGTCGTGTCGGGGGTGCCACCTATCAGGTACCGGTGGAGGTTGAGCCCAGGGTGGGATTATCTCTGGCGATACGCTGGCTGGTAGAATCAGCGCGAGCCAGGCAGGGCAAGTCTATGGCAGAGAAGCTAGCCGCTGAACTCGGTGACGCGGCCAGGGGACAGGGGGTCACGGCCAAGAAACGTGACGATACCCATCGCATGGCTGAGGCTAATAGAGCCTTTGCACACTACAGATGGTGAGAGGTGGTCTACGATTAGCTCTAATATTGCAGTAAGGGATAAAACTATGCCCAGGAGTTTCCCGTTAGACCGTATACGGAATATAGGTATTATTGCTCATATTGACGCTGGTAAGACCACCGTCACTGAGAGAATACTGTATTATACCGGCCGCACCTACAAGATAGGCGAGGTGGACGATGGCACGGCGGTGATGGACTGGATGGAGCAGGAAAGACGGCGCGGCATTACCATCACGGCAGCGGCTACAACCTGTCACTGGAAGGAGCACCGCATCAATATCATTGATACTCCAGGACACGTAGACTTTACTGCTGAGGTTGAGCGCAGCCTCAGGGTGCTGGATGGTGGGGTGGTGGTCTTTGATGCCGTGGCCGGGGTTGAAGCCCAGTCAGAGACAGTATGGCGGCAGGCTGATAGATACGGCGTGCCCAGGATCTGCTTCATCAACAAGATGGAGAGGATTGGCGCCGATTTTGACCGCACCGTTGCGATGATTGAGGAGCGGCTGAGGGCTAACCCCCTGCCGCTCCAGCTACCTCTGGGTAGTGAATCTTCCTACCGGGGGATTATTGACCTGATAGAGAACAGGGCATGGATTTTTTACGATGACCAGAATGCAGACCCGGTAGAGGCAGCTATCCCTGAACCGGAGCGTGCCAGGTGCACTAAGTTTCGCGAGTCAATGATTGAGAAACTGGCTGAGGTGGATGACCGGGTACTGAACGCCTATCTGGAGGGGGAGGATATCAGCGCCTCTGAGCTAAGACTGGCGGTAAGGAGGGCAACCCTGGCAAATACTGTGGTGCCCGTCCTCTGCGGTAGCGCCCTGACGAACAGGGGCATTCGCCCGCTCCTTAATGCTGTTGTGAATTACCTTCCGTCTCCGACGGATATGCCACCAGTGCGGGCGATTGATACCAAGGCAGGTACTGAGGTGACCCGTGAGGCTAGGGATGAAGACCCGTTTTCCGCTCTAGCCTTTAAGGTAGTCTCTGACCCCTTTATGGGCAGGCTGGTCTACTTCAGGGTCTATTCCGGCAGGGTGAAGGCGGGGGCACAGATATACAACTCAACCCGCGGTAAGACGGAGCGCATCGGGCGATTATTTCTAATGCACGCCAATCGCCGCGAGGAGATAGATGTGGCTGATACCGGGGCTATCGTAGCTACCCTGGGGCTTAAGAACACCTTTACCGGTGATACCCTGTGCCACACATCTCAGGCAGTGCTTCTTGAATCCATTCGTTTCCCTGAACCGGTACTGTCAATCGCCATTGAACCCAGGACGAGGGCTGACCAGGACAAGATGGGCGAGGCGCTGCGCAAGCTGACCGAGGAGGACCCCACCTTTAAGGTCAGGTATAATGAAGAGACAGGGCAAACTGTTATCGCCGGTATGGGCGAGCTCCACCTTGAGGTCATCGTATACAGATTGCTCAGCGAATTCGGGGTGGGGGCACAGGTAGGCAAGCCGCGGGTTGCCTACAAGGAGACTATCACCCTACCCGCAAAGGGTGAAGGGAGATTCATCCGGCAGAGTGGCGGCCATGGTCAGTATGGTCATGTCTATATTGAGATTGAGCCTGTGGAGCGCGGCGGTGGTTTTCAATTTGTAAACAATATCAGAGGAACCGCCATACCGAGGCAGTATATCCCGGCGATTGAGGGCGGTATCAAAGAGGCTATGGAGGTGGGGCTACTGGCTGGCTACCCCCTGCTGGATATTAAGGCGACCCTCTATGACGGCAGCTATCATGAGGTTGACTCTTCGGAACTGGCGTTCAGGATGGCGGGCTCCATGGCACTTAAGAACGGCGTGCGTAAAGCGAAGCCGGTTATCCTGGAGCCAATTATGAAACTGGAGGTGACCTCACCCAGGGAGTTTCTTGGAGATATAATTGGTGATGTCAGTGCCAAAAGAGGACACATTGAGTCTATTGAGACACACGGTGAAATATGCATTATCCAGGCCTTTATACCCCTGGCCGAGACCTTTGGCTATGCCACCAGCCTCAGGTCAATGACTCAGGGCAGGGCTACCCACTCTATGGAGTTCTCCAGTTATCAGGAGGTACCTACTGAATTGGCGGACGAAATTATGGACAAAACGGGGTTTATGAAACATGCCTAAGCAAAAGATTCGTATTAAGCTAAAGGGGTTTGACCACCGGATAGTTGACCAGTCCGCCCAGCTGATTGTCGAGACAGTAGAACAGACAGGGGCTGTGGTTGTTGGACCAATACCCCTGCCTACCCGGATAAAGAAGTACAGTGTCATTCGCTCCCCTTTCAAAGATAAGGACTCTCAGGAGCAGTTTGAAATTCGAACCCACAAACGTCTTATTGATATTGTGGAAACAACCTCAAAAACAATAGATTCCCTGACCAAGCTGAATCTGCCGTCAGGGGTTGAACTGGATATTAAAATGAGCTGACTCTGGGACTGGTTGAGATATGCTTCAAGGAATTATTGGTAAAAAGCTGGGTATGAGCCAGATATTCAGGGACAATGGTAGAGCCGAGGCGGTAACTGCCATTGAGGCTGGCCCCTGCACGGTGACGCAGGTTAAGGCTACGGACAAAGAGCGCTATGAGGCTGTTCAGCTCGGGTTCGGTGAAGCCAAGCGGCTTAACTCACCCCAGCGAGGGCACCTGAAGGAGCTGGGGCAGTTCCGTTACCTGCGGGAGTTCAGAGTGAATGATACCGAAGGTATCCAGGTTGGAGACAGGGTTGATGTTAGCCTGTTTGAGGTGGGCGACCTGATTGATGTCACCGGCATATCTAAGAGCAAGGGCTTTGCTGGCGTCGTAAAGCGCCATCACTTTGCCGGAGGCCCGAAAACACACGGGCAGTCTGACCGTCACCGCCACCCGGGCTCCATAGGGGCTACCACCACGCCCGGCAGGGTGCTTAAGGGGACGCGTATGGCTGGCCGCATGGGTGGTGAACGGGTGACCGCCCGCCACCTGGAGGTGTTTGAAACCAACCCCGAGCGCAACCTGCTGCTGGTCAAGGGAGCAGTGCCCGGGAACAGGAACGAGCTGTTGCTGATAAGGAAATCAAGCAAGAGGAAGAAGGGGAATGAAAGCTCCGGTCTATGACCTTACTGGAGAAGTGGTCGACAACATTGAAATCAGTGACCAGGTCTTTGGTGTGCCGTTTAACGAGCAGGTGGTACATCAGGCAGTGGTCAGACAGCGAGCTAATGCCCGCCAGGGAACAGCCAGCACCAAGACCCGCAGCGAGGTCCATGGTAGCAGCCGGAAGCTGTTCCGACAGAAGGGAACCGGTATGGCCCGGGCTGGTAGCATCAAGTCTCCACTGCGCCGGGGAGGGGGGATTACGTTTGGCCCCAGGCCGAGGGACTACCAGCAGGCAATGCCCAGGAAAATGCGCCGGCTGGCTCTGAGGTGTGTTCTTTCAGCCAAGGCAAGAGACGAAGAAATAATGATTCTGGATTCGCTGAAGCTCAATGAGCCCAAAACCAGGGAAATGGTGCGGATTCTGGAGGCACTGAAGGTGGAATCCTCAGCCCTCATTGTTACATCTGAGGCGGAAGCCAATGTGGTCAAATCGGCTCGCAATCTGGCGTGGATTAAGACCCTGCCCGCCAGCCTGCTCAACGTGGTTGATATTCTCTCCTGCAAGAAGCTGGTGATGGAGGTGGCTGCGGTGCGGAAGGCGGAGCAGCTGTGGGGGGAGAGATTGCCTGAGGAAGGAAATAATGAACCTGTACCAGATACTGCAGCGCCCGTTAATAACTGAGAAGAATGCTGCCCTTCAAGCCAGCGGCAAATACGCCTTTGAAGTAACCAAGGGGGCTAATAAGGTCCAGATAAAACAGGCTGTTGAGAAGGCATTTAAGGTGAAGGTGACAGCAGTTAACGTGATGATGGTTCCCGGCAAGCAACGAAGGGTGGGGAGACGGCAGATATTGACCCCCACCTGGAAGAAGGCAATTGTGACCCTTAAACCGGGTGATAAAATAGAGATTTTTGAGGGCGTTTAATTTAAGGAGACTATATTTTAAAATGGCACTGAAGGCATATAGACCGACCTCTCCCGGCAGACGGGCAATGACTGGCTATACCTTTGAGGAGATAACCAAAGATAAGCCAGAAAAGTCTTTGCTCCTGCCCCTTAAGAAGAGGGCTGGTCGTAACAATCAGGGAAGGATAACGGTTCGTCACCAGGGTGGTGGCGCCAAGCGAAGGCTCCGCATTATCGACTTCAAGCGGGACAAGACTGGCGTCCCGGGGAGGGTGGCTGCTATTGAATACGACCCCAACCGGTCGGCACGTATTGCCCTTATCTACTATGCGGATGGAGAGAAACGCTACATCCTCGCTCCCGTGGGACTCGGCGTTGGTGATACCATAAAATCGGGAGAGGATGCCGAGATAAAACCCGGTAATACCCTGCCGTTAAGGCGGCTGCCAACCGGGACTCTAATCCACAATATTGAGTTGAAAGAGGGTAAGGGTGGGCAGCTGGTGCGGAGCGCCGGGGCATCGGCTCAGCTACTGTCTAAGGAAGGTGAATATTGCCACGTGCGCCTGCCGTCCGGCGAGATACGGCTGATTCGGAGCAGTTGCACGGCTACTATCGGGCAGGTAGGAAACGTTGAGCACCAGGGTATCAACCTGGGCAAGGCAGGTCGTAAGCGCTGGCTGGGCTGGAGGCCTACGGTGAGGGGTTCAGCTATGAGTCCGCGTGACCACCCTCATGGTGGTGGGGAAGGCAGGAGTCCAATAGGTATGCCCGGCCCCAAAACGCCGTGGGGCAAACCGGCACTGGGCTATAGGACACGTAAGAATAAGACTACAGATAGAATGATTGTTAGGCGCCGGAGGACTAAGTAAGATGTCAAGGTCGACCAAAAAGGGCCCCTCAGTTGATGCCAAGCTAATGAAGAAGGTGGAGGCGGTTAGTCGTTCTGGTGAGAAGACAGTGATAAAAACCTGGGCTCGCTGGTCGACTATCCTGCCTGAGATGGTAGGGTTTACCATCGGTGTGCATGATGGCAGGAGGCATGTGCCCATATATATCACTGAAAATATGGTGGGGCATAAGTTAGGTGAGTTTGCTATAACTCGAACCTTCCGGGGACACTCTGCCAGGGCAGAGACAACGGTCCAGAGAAGAAGGAAGTAATCCGGGCAGGAGATGAAATGCAGGTAAGGGCGGTAGCCAAGAACACCGGTGTGTCAGCTCGAAAGATGCGCCCGCTGGTTGATATGGTTCGTGGCAAGAAGGTGGATGAGGCGCTGACCATACTCAGGTTTGCGCCTTCCCCGAATGCCCTGATTGTATCCAAGACAATAAAAACAGCGGTAAATAGTGCTGAGAACACCTATCAGATGCCACCCGAGAACCTGAAGATTGTCGGCATCTATGCTGATGAAGCACAAACCCTGAAGAGGTATCGTGCCAGCGCCCGGAGGCGAGTCAGCCCTATCCTGAGACGGTCCAGCCATATTACAGTCATTGTCGACGAGCAGGAGGATTAATGGGACACAAAGTTCACCCTACGGGTTTTAGGATTGGTGTCATACGTGATTGGGATGCCAAGTGGTATGCCGACAGGCACTATATGGAATATTTACAGGAAGACCTGAAGCTCCGCAAGGCTGTTCAATCAATGTATCCGGAGGCCGGGATTTCCCTGGTTGAGATTGACCGCCAGGCAAATAATGTGGCGTTAACTATCTATACTGCCCGGCCAGGCATTCTCATCGGGAGGGGAGGACAGCGAGTGGATGAGATGAGGCTCCGCCTTGAGAGCCTTATTGGTAAGAGGGTTCAACTGAATATCAGGGAGGTTCAGCAGCCTGAGCTTGATGCCCATCTGGTAGCCAGGACAGTAGCCGAACAGCTGGAGCGGCGGGTTGCCTACCGGAGGACCATGAAACAGACGATGCTCCGTACTATTCAGGCTGGCGCCAAGGGAATGAGAATCAGCGTTGCTGGTAGATTGGACGGTGCCGAGATAGCCCGCCGTGTGACCATGCATGACGGTCAGGTGCCCCTGCATACCCTGAGAGCTGATATTGATTACGGTTTCATTGAGGCGCGTACCACGATGGGCCGGATTGGCGTCAAGGTCTGGATATACAAGGGTGATATTCTCCCGGCACCCAAGGAAGCAGAAGAGGAGGAGCTGCCGGTTGAAGCCGTAGCCGAGGCAGCGCCTGCCGCGGAGATAGAGGAGAAGCCTGCTGAAGCCGTAGCCGAGGTAGCGCCTGCTGTGGAGATAGAGAAGAAGCCGGCTGAAGCCGTAGCTGAGGTAGCACCTGCCGCGGAGACAGAGGAGAAGCCTGCTGAAGCCGTAGCCGAGGTAGCACCGGCTGCGGAGACAGAAGAGAAGCCCACCAAGCCCAGAACCAGAAAGAGGACAAAGGCGGCTGAAGCCGTAGCCGAGGCAGCACCTGCCGCGGAGACAGAAGAGAAGCCCACCAAGCCCAGAGCCAGAAAGAGGATAAAGGCGGCTGAGACAGTAGCCGAGGTAGCACCGGCTGCGGAGACAGAGGAGAAACCAGCCAAGCCCAGAACCAGAAAGAGGACAAAGGCGGCTGAGACAGTAGCCGATACCGATACCGGGGCGGATTCAACTGATAAGTCTGGAGAGGAGAATGCTACAGCCTAAACGGGTAAAGTTCCGCAAGACTCATAAGGGACGTCGCCGGGGCAGAGCGCACTCAGGTGAGACGATTGTCTTCGGTGATTTCGGTCTCCAGGCGCAGGAAGTAGCCTGGCTTACTGCCCGCCAGATTGAGGCAGCCCGGCGTGCTATGACCCACTATGTCCGGCGCGGTGGAAAGATATGGATACGTATTTTCCCGGATAAGTCGGTTACCAAAAAGGCAGCCGAGACGAGGATGGGCTCTGGTAAGGGTGCCCCTGACCACTGGGTAGCTGTGGTCAAACCGGGGAGGATTATTTTTGAAATGGCGGGGGTTACTGAGGAGGTAGCTAAAGAGGCAATGCGTCTCGGTTCACATAAACTCCCTATAAGTACCCGATTTTTGACCAGAGAAACGGGTGCCGCGGGCAGTATTTCTAAGACCAGGGAGCTAGTGAAAGTTGAAGGTTGAAGAAATTCGGGCTCTCAGCCCGACGGAACTGGCAAAACAGATGGAGGCAGCCCATCAGGAGCTCTTTGACCTCCGCTTCCGGGCTAGCACCAAGCAGCTAGTAAACCATCGTGAAATCGTGAGGGTTAAAAAGAGGATTGCCAGGATGATGACAATAATGAAGGAGAGGGAGCTAGGTAGAGAGCAATCCGGGCTTGGCACCTAATTCAGCCAGGCCTGAGGTAAAAGGTTGGTTCTATGACTATAAAACGCAAGACCAGGCTTGGTCGTGTAGTAAAAAACAAGATGGACAAGACCGCAGTGGTGATTGTTGAGACAGCCAGGCATCACCCACTGTACAGGAAGAGCGTCAGGAAGATGACCAGGTACAAGGTACATGATGAAAAGAACGAGTGCGGGATAGGCGATATAGTAAGGCTGGTAGAAACCCGCCCTCTCTCCAGAGAGAAGCGGTGGAGGGTTGCCGAGATAGTAAGCAAGGCAGAGGTGATAGAGGTCAGGCCTGAGGAAATAGAGGTTCAACCGGAGGAAATGGAGGCTGAAGCCGAGGTAGCCGAGGTTAAACCTGAGAAGACAGAGACCGAAGCTGAGGTAGCCGAGGTTAAACCTGAGAAGACAGAGACCGAAGCTGAGGTAGCTGAGGTTAAACCTGAGAAGACAGAGACCGAAGCTGAGGTAGCCGAGGTTAAACCTGAGAAGACAGAGACCGAAGCTGAGGTAGCCGAGGTTAAACCTGAGAAGACAGAGACCGAAGCTG
>Ga0315549_1003902_pt1 | contig 12934 bp, 10 predicted proteins | sample SalMarSW160200MG_FD_203101 | JGI IMG/M metagenome (GOLD analysis project Ga0315549, IMG submission 203101) | Salt marsh sediment microbial communities from the Plum Island Ecosystem LTER, Massachusetts, United States - Salt Marsh Sediment SW1601-200 ... | reverse complement strand
AGCGTCTTCCTTTGCTTGAACGTATCATTAGTGCCAGTTCTAATGAAGGTGACGTTGTTTTAGACCCCTTCTGTGGCTGTGGCACGGCGGTGATCGCCGCCCAAGAATTGAAACGCAAGTGGATTGGCATTGATATTACCTATCTGGCCGTCGGCTTGATGGAGTGGCGGTTGAAGAATATGGCCCCAATGCCGGTCTATAAAGTTATCGGAGAGCCGGAAGACCTGGCGAGTGCCGTAGACTTGGCCAATAAAGACAAATACCAGTTCCAGTGGTGGGTAGTGGCCAAGGTCGCTGGTCAGCCCTATGGTGACAAAAAGAAAGGGGCTGATACTGGTATTGACGGCTACATTTACTATATGGATGAGAAGGACAAAATTAAGAAAGCCATTGTTTCAGTCAAAGGTGGTAAGAACGTAGATGTGAGCATGATACGGGATTTGGGGCATGTGATAGATAGGGAAAAGTCGGACATCGGCGTGTTCATAACGCTGGATAAGCCAACACGTCCTATGATTGTGGAAGCTGCTAAGAAGGGCTTTTATCATTCGCCCCTCGGCAAAGATTATCCTAAGATACAGATAATCACCATCGAAGATATTTTTCAGGGGAAGCTACCCGATATCCCGCCATGGATTGCGCCGATTGCAAGGCCGAAAGCTACGAAAAAATCCGAAGGCAAACAGCTATCTATGGAATAGTGGCAGCCTGAAAGGGGCGAAGCCCCCTTAGTCCCCCTTTACGAAAGGGGGGGACAAGGGGGGAATAAGTCAACCGTGATACAATGAGGGGGGGTAAAGAGGGCTGGAAGCCCGCTTTCATAAAAGGGCGGCGGGCGGGATAAGATATAAAACGGGGGGAGGTCAGCTAATAATGAACGGTTCCAAGCTTACGCTCCAAGCATTTATGATTATCCTGGTGGCAGTGGGTATGGTGTGCGGCATAATCGGGGCGGTGATTGCCAACTTTGCCCTGATTGTGGCCGGGGCCATCCTCATGACCATTCCCCTCATAATGAAAATAATCAACGACATGATACTGTACGAGTGGATAGCGGTAATTTTTGAATTTCTGGGAGTAGTGGCTATTGCCTTTCTCTACATCTGGACATCGATTTTAGCCGAAAGCTCGGCGTCCAATGTCTTCTTAAGGCCGGTACTGTGGGTGGTGGTGGGAGTCGGGGTTATTCAACTGCTATTGATTCTCTATGTCTTTCCAGAGAGATAGGTGACCGGGATAAGTGGATAAAATCCGACTTTTAGAGTAAAGTATTAGGGTACAAAAACCATGGACATGTTTGAACGCCAGTTTGACGAACAAAAAAGGCGGGACGCCCCCCTGGCCGCCCGCATGCGCCCGACCGCGCTGCACGCCTTCGTCGGGCAGGAGCACCTGCTCGGCAAAGGACACGTAATAAGAAAAGCCATCGAAGCCGGCAAGGTGCCGTCTATTATACTCTGGGGGCCGCCGGGCAGCGGCAAGACCACCCTGGCCTTCGTTATCGCCAACGCCACCCAGGCCCACTTCAGCCCGGTAAGCGCCGTCAGCGCCGGCGTGGCCGACCTGCGGCACATAATAGGGGAGGCTAAAGACCGCGCCAAGCTCTACCAGCAGAAAACCATACTATTCATCGACGAGATTCACCGCTTCAACAAAGCCCAGCAGGACGCCGTCCTGCCCTACGTCGAGGACGGCACCATCACCCTCATCGGCGCCACCACCGAAAACCCGTCATTCGAGGTCATCTCCGCGCTGCTATCCCGCTGCCAGGTGCTCGCCCTGAAACCGCTCGACGAGAATGCAATCCGGGTCATCATCAACCGGGCGCTCAGTGACGACCTGAACGGCCTGGGCAAAATGAACGTGGAGCTGGACGATGACGCCACGATACACCTCATCAACATGTCCAACAATGACGCGCGGGTAGCCCTTAACGCCCTGGAGATAGCCGCCCTGACCACGCTGCCCGACAAGGAGGGCAAACGCCACGTCACGCTGCCGACCATCGAGGACGCCATCCAGCACCGCGCCCTGCCCTACGACAAAGAGGGCGAACACCACTTTAATCTTATATCCGCCCTGCACAAATCAATGCGGGGCTCCGACCCCAACGCCTCCCTCTACTGGCTGGCCCGGATGCTGGAGGCAGGAGAGGACCCGCTGTATATCGCCCGGCGGCTGGTGCGATTCGCCTCCGAGGATGTAGGCATGGCCGACCCGCAGGCGCTGGTGATTACCATCGCCGCCCAGCAGGCCGTCCACTTCATCGGCATGCCCGAAGGCAAACTGGCCCTGGCCGAGGCCGTCGTCTACCTGGCCACCGCTCCCAAGAGCAACTCGCTGTATATGGCCTATGAGCAGGTAGAGGAGGAAATCAAAAAGGGGCCGGCCGAGTCGGTGCCGCTTCACCTGCGCAACCCGGTGACACCGCTCATGGGCAAGATGGGCTACGGCAAGGGCTACAAATACGCCCACAACTACCCGGGGCACATCGTTAAGCAGCAGTACCTGCCCAACTCCCTCAAAAACAAGCACTACTACAACCCCAGCGACCAGGGCTACGAACAACAGGTCACAGACCAGATGAGGGCCTGGCTGAAGAGCGTCAGCCCGACCAGAGAGCCCAGGAGGAAACGGCAGGCTTGAAGCGGGTCCACATCAGCTTCCCCTCCGGCGAACTCAAGCTGGAAGGGGTCTGGCATCTCCCCGAAGCTAACGGGCCTTTCCCGGCGGTTATCGTCTGCCACCCCCACCCCCTCTACGGGGGGAACATGTCCAGCAATATCGTCTTTGGTATCTGCCAGGCGCTGGCTTTAAGCAATATCGCCGCCCTGCGCTTTAATTTCCGGGGGGTGGGCAAGAGCCAGGGGGATTTCGGCGGGGGTGCGGCTGAGCAGGATGACGTTAAAGCGGCGCTTGATTTCGTTTTAGCCGAAGACAATATTGATAAGAATAGAATCGGGCTGGCCGGCTATTCCTTCGGCGGGGGCGTTGCCGCGGCGGTGGCCGCTAAAGATGAGAGGGTAAAGATGCTGGCGCTGGTGTCGCCGGCGCTGGTGTACGGCGGGGAGTCGCTCAAGGAATATAAGAAGCCCAAGTTTATCATCATCGGGGAGAATGATAACATGGTTGCGCCGGAGGAGGTAGAGGAAGCGGTGGAGGCAATGCCTAAACCGAAGCGGTTTGAGATTATCCCCGGCGCCGACCATTTCTGGGCGGGTTACGAGGAGGCGGTGGCCGAAAAAGTGTGCCGGTTTTTCAGGAAGGGGCTTTAAGGGAATCGGGGCGGGTCAATTTGAAATGCTTGGGCGGTTGACAATGCTTTCTGCGTTGGCTAGGTGGGGTAAATCACCCTAGACTATTGTTCAGTTAGCCAATCAAATACTAAACGAAAAGTGTGCACCTGGCCCATTATAAACGAACACGACTTTAGACAGAACGTCTCTTCCCAAAAGGGCAATGATTGGTTTGTTTGCAACGCTTTGTCTGGCGAGATTCACGCCTGTAGCTCTGGTTAAATCTATATCAGGTATTGCTGTAGAAGTGAAGCGCAATTTGCAAGGATAAAGACCACAGGTTTTCTTTCCTCTGGCAGTAGTTACTTGAGTTGTGCCAATAGAGGAAACCTTGAGTTTCTTAATAGTTCGCTCGTCAACGGCAGTTCGTGTTGCCCCTGTATCTATTAGAATCCAACCTTTGATTGGCTTCGGGGCACGCTTATTCTGCTGTTTTAGATAGTCCATAAGGGCCGGAGGTATATCAATCTCAGCCTCAAGAAGTGGGCCAGTGGCAAGGAGAACATTGGGATTTAGTTTCCCGCTTTGGTCCCTAAAGTATTGATTGTGGTGCGGCATGAATAAGCCCCAATACAAGAGAAGGGTATTTTTCGGTCTCCTCTTTTTCAGTGACATACTGAATCAAGAAAGGAGTTTGCCCGAATTGCTTTATACCCTCTCGATATGCATCAGAATCACTAGTGAAGATTCCAACAAGCTCCTCGCCGTGTATAAGAGCAAATTTGCCTTCATGTTGAGGAAGTAGGGTTTCCTTGATGCCATTATAAAATTGCAGTTCTTTCTTTAACATTTCATCATCCCCAAAGAGTTACTACCCCGTTTTATATTGTACCATATTTGTCAATTCATATCTCTTCACGTCTAATTACTCTAAGAAGTTTTCTTGAAATGATACGCTGCAGTAAATGGGGGTGGGTTGACATATAATTTTTCACCCTCTATACTGTATGGGCTGACGCGGGGTGGAGCAGTGGAAGCTCGTTGGGCTCATAACCCAAAGGTCGCTGGTTCGAATCCAGCCCCCGCTACCAATTGAATTTTAAGGGCACCGAGAACGAGCGGTGCTTTTTTTGTATACATACACTATTGAATAACATTCACATAAGGGTAGTCTGGTTCACCATTTACCAGTTTTATAGCGTGCTATCCCCATAGCGATAAGACCAACACCAAAGCCAATAATAACTGCTGCTGGCATAAGATTAAAACCTATCCCAACGCCCACTCCAATGACAAGACACCCGACAAATATGAAACTACCTAAGCCTGATTTCCTGGATTCTTGTGAATTTTTAGCCAATACTCGTCCTCCAGCGGTTATTGCCCCTTTGAAAATAACCTAATCGCTATTTACCGTGGCTATGCTAACACGCACATTTGCCAACCGTCAATACACCCCAACCCCCGCTACCAATTGAATTTTAGGAGCACCGTTAAAAGCGGTGCTTTTTTGTTTTACCACCAGGAAATTAACAGCGCCTCAATCTTCCCGCCAATTCCAATCCAATCCCCCTTTGAACACACCTGAGTTCATTTCGTTGCTGATAAAGAGGTTGGCATCGGGGAAGCGTTTTACCATGGCGTAATAAAAACCGGCAACATCGTTCGTTTTTGGCAGTTCCTCATCAGTAGCGACAAGATAATCCTTGGTGAAACTGCACGAACTGGAGTCGAAAGGCATTCCGGGTTTCTGATGGCCGGGAATGATCACCTCGGCGCCCATTGTCTCTAAACGCTCAATGTCCCGTATCCACTGCTTGCGTTCTTCCGCTGTAACCTCGCAGGTAAAGGGGTGTGCCTGGTTAAAAAGAACGTCGCTCCCGTACAGGGTTTTTATAGAAGGGATCCAGACCGCCGTGTTGTATTTCATGTCCCCCATCACTTCTGAAACAATCTCGATACGGTGTCCTTCCAGTTCGAAGTAGTTCTCGGTAAGAGGCTCAATATTAGCTGTTTTTCTGCATACGTTGATAGGCCCGATAACTTTTTCCCAGTGTTCGATTTTACCAAAAAACTGGCTGTTAATGGTACGGGCTACCGAAGGGATTGCTATGACCCGGGCTTCAGGGAAAGCCTCCGCAATGGTGCCAAGTCCAAAGTAATGGTCAGGATGGGCATGAGTAATATAAATCGTTTTCAGGTATTTGCCTGTTTCCAGTATTTCTGCAACAACTCGATGGGCATTTGACAAGACAAATTGCGCATCGATAAGAACGGCATCGGTCTTCCCGGTCACGATTACGGAGGCAACTTCAAAACCACTTTCGTCGCTGAAAAAGACTTTCGTGGCTAGTGAATTCAGCCCGTGTGTGTTGAATCTAATCTCCATGGACTAGCCCTCCAAACAATATTTTGTTTAGTTTACCAAGCAGTGTCCTAAATTGCAAAAAGGTTTCAGGGGGATTAGCCGAGGCACCCGCCTTTTCCAGTTCCACCCTCAGCCTCTTCAGTTCAGCCTGCCCTTACCACGGCTCCGCCAGGAGCGGTGCTTTTTTTGTGGTAAAATTACCATGAATATTAGATTCCCTGGGAGGAGGCAAACAAAATGGCCAAGACCAGTGACAGGGTATCCGGGGAAGGGATGGGCAAGAAACTGAGGCGGCAGTTCATCACCGGCGTTCTCGCCAGCATACCCCTCGGCGCCACCATACTAATACTAATCTGGATATTTAATACCGTAGATAACCTCCTGCAGCCGATAATCACCGCTATCTGGGGCCACACCATTTGGGGGGTAGGCTTCGGCGTGACCGTGGTGCTGATTTACCTGGTCGGCGTCATCGCCAGCAATGTGCTGGGGAAGAGGCTTATCCGCTACGGCGAATCTCTTATATCCCGTGTCCCGATATTCCAGCAGCTCTACTCAACTATCAAGCACATCGTGGACAGTTTTTCCGCCCCGGATAAGACCGCTTTCCTGCAGGTAGTCCTGGTGGAGTTCCCCCGAAAAGGCATGAGGGCAATAGGCTTTGTGACCAACGAGTCGACTGATAAGTCGGGGCAGAAGCTGCTCAACATCCTGATACCTAATTCCCCTAACCCGATGAGCGGCTTTTTGCAGATAGTTAAGGAGGAGGAAGTGGTCCGCACAAAGCTATCGGTGGACCAGGCCCTCCAGATGATAGTCTCGGCGGGCAGGATGACACCCGACGGGGTGAGAGATGCGCCGGCCTTAGACTAGAGGAGGGGGGCGAATCCAGCCCCCGCTGCCAAAGAAATTTTAGAGACACCGCGAACGAGCGAGATGAACTATAAGATATAGAGGGTATTCTCTGCTGTCATACCTTAGTTCCAGAGAGCACAATTTAGCGTGTATCAAGAATGTAGTTACAACACTAGAGTGGGAAGTTGTGTTGGTGGGTTATCGAAGGTAACATTTCGTCATTTTGTGACCTGCCGGGTTCCCAGTTGGTCTGACTGTCGAATAGTACCGTTGGGAGAGGGGATAGTGAGTGCCAGGACTGCCCCCGCAATAGTAAGGGCACTAAAACCCAACCATGCACCTTTATAGCTACCCCAAGTGTCAAATACCCATCCGGCCAGTGGAGCACCGGCTATCATCCCTAACATCATTAAGCCTGACAAGAAGCCGAGAATCGTGCCAAAACTGCCCCTGCCAAAATACTCCCTTATCAAGGATATTCTTGTCGTGACGCCACATCCCCACCCAAGGCTCAAAGTAATGATAAAGGGCACAAGCAGCCACATCATTCCGGTAGTAACATACCCAAAGAGGAGCAGGCCTACGGTGATTGAGATTAAGCTAGCAGTGTATACCTTTCTACTACCCAACCTAGCAATGAACCAACCCCCGCTAAGACGACCGCCGATGCTTGCAATCGGTAGAGCAAGGGCTACCATACTGGAGAGAGACCTTGCGGCGCCGAGACTGCTGAGATATGGCATCACATGCATCACTATGGCACCTACCACAAATGAGTGACACATCGATGCGATTGCCACATGCCAGAAAGCTCTATTTCTTATCGCTCGCATGGCCGGGATGTTGACTTCTGCGCTTGCTGTTGATATCTGAGCTCCCATTATCTCCGCTGTGCTACTCACCTCACCATCGGGTTGATAGCCATAATGTTCGGGTTTGTGTCGAAACAGAAGCGACAGTGGCAATACTACGACAAGCATACCAAGACCAGCAATAACCATAACCATTCGCCACTGGAATACATCAATCAACTTGGTTATCAAAGGAACAATGAGGCCACCAAAGCCAACTCCACTGGCCGCAATACCTATGGCCAGCCCTACATTCTTACGAAACCAGTTAGCCACTGCCGTCATAAGTACGGTGTTGGTAGTTGTACTCATACCAATAGCGATCAAAGCAAAGGCTCCGTAGAACATAGCCAGAGAGGAGACATGACTCAAGACTAAAAAGCCCACGCAGACGAGGATGCTACCTCCAAAGACCAGTCTTCTTGGTCCCCAGCGGTCAACAAGGAATCCCATAACAGGAGCTAGAAGACCTACCTCAAGACCACGTAGTGAAGCGGCGAGCGAAATTTGGGCATAACTCCAGCCGAATTCCTCTGCTATGGGCTCGAAAACAGCGGTAAACCCGAAGAAAACAACGCCGCCCGTGTAGAGTGAAATGAGTAAGCAGGCACCAACAATATACCAGCCATAAAACAATTTCGAACGCTTCTGATTGAAATCCACTTAGGGGCTGCTTACTCCATCTAGATGATGTTCGCTTTGTGCTGTTGCGCACAAGAAGTTGCCAAAACGAAACCGGTTGATGCCGCTTCTCAATCTTATCACCTCTATACGCTATCTGCAAACCGAAAAATGCAAGAAACTAGCCAGCGTGTTTTGTGTGCGCAAAACCTAGGCACGAGAGCCTAAAGGTCGCTGGTTTGAATCCAGCCCCCGCTGCCATAAGAATTTTAGAGGCACCGCGAATGAGCGGTGCTTTTTTTCGCTTGATTTCAGCAGCAGAATCCCCCCCCTATTGACATTAGTCGGTTAGCAAATTATGCTTATGTTAACACTTGCCAAGGGGCAAGCCAAATGGCAAAGAAATTTATTTCTATAGTAGCCATGTTTGTCCTCCTTACCCTGCTGCTATCCGGGGTACATTCCAAGCCAGCTGAGGCAAGCCCTTACTGGTGGAACACTCACTACCACTACCGCCAGCAGATTACGGTATCATCCAGCGGTTCAACCGCCGTACCGGATGAATATTCGGTTGGTGTTACCGAAGACACGGCGTCACTCATATCAGCCGGCAGGCTCCGTTCCGATGGCAACGACTGGAGAATTGTATACTGGAACGGCTCTGCCTGGATAGAACTTGACCGGCACGTCCGCAGCGGCTGGGACTCGGTAAATACTGAGACCTGGTTCAAGACCCGGGCCGCCATCGGCGGCGGGGCTTCGGACGATAACTACTACGTCTACTACGGGCACCCGGCCGAGACGGGAACTCCACCCAGCTACTGGTCGGACTCCATGGGGGCGGATGCCCACTCAAAGGTCTACTGGTGTGCCGACGATTTCGAAGAGCACGCCGTTGGCGATCACCCCGACGGATGGACTAACCAGGGTGGCGAAATCTTCTATGTAGCCCTACAAGGTTCCGAGAAGTGGTTCCAGGTGGATACATTTGCTAGATGGGAAGATGGTTCAACAGCCTCAAGCATGGCTGACATCGGTGACGCTGTCTGGAGCGCTAAAGTTTATTACCATCAACTTGGCGACAATGCCTGGGGAGGAATCGGTGTTCATATTGCTAATGGGAATATTGGCCGTATTGTCGTAATCCGTGATACGTACCCGGGTGGATATGCTGGCTGGGACCTGGCCTCTGAGCCTGACTGGTCTCCCACCACCGGTTGGCAACCACACACCGACATCCATTTTCCAATAGGCACCAAAGGGACAATTGAACTAATCACTCATGGAACCAATCTCGATGCCTACTGGTACAATCCTCCGGGTTACAGCCCGGAAAAGGTTCCCGTATTCACTGGCGTTACCATACCTCTAGGCACCGGCAAACTGGATGTCCATGTTGAACGTCCTGGTACTAATCCGCTTAGTGACAGATGGGTTGATGCCGATGATATAATCGTGCGCAAGTACGTCAACCCGGAGCCGACGGTTTCTCCGGGCGCAGAGGAAGAACGGCCACCTATGACGGTGGGCGGGGAGGTCTGCCCCATAGATAAAACAATCCTGCTGCTGCCCTGGCTAAGCTTAGTTGCAGTCCTGGTTTTAGCCGCCGGTGGTTTTATGCTAATCAGGCGCTTAAAGTAATAAATAAACCAAGCTTTACATCAAAGTCCCAATTGGCTATATCGTGCAATTGACTTGCAGGAAACCCATCAGCCCGCTACCCAAAGGTCGCCCGTTAGAATCCAGCCCCCGCTACCAAAGATAAAAAGAGGCAAAAACGGGGCCCCCGAAAAATCGAAGATTTTTTGGGGTATAAAGCCTTTTGGGCGGGCGGGTATGGGTAATAAAACAAAACTTTAAACGGCGGGCGGATTAGGGGCATCGTTAAAAGCGGTGCCTTTTTTGTTTTACCCCTGAGAAGTCTTATGATAATATTGATATGAACAATAAAATTGATGGCTCCAGGAAACTTAAACGAAGGGAAACATAATGTTATGCCACGCAAAAGGTCGTCCATATCTTATCCGGCCCTAATGGTCATAGACATGCAGAACGGTTTTTGTAATCCCGGGGGTTCATACGAAGAGTATGGATGTTCCATCGGGGCTGATATTAATGCCTACCGAAAGATAATACCCAATGTTGCGCTGTTGATAGCTGCCTGCCGTGAACTAAAAATACCCATTTTCTACACCCAGCAGGTTAGAGAGGCGTCGGGCATAGACCTTTACACGCGGCTGCACCGGATTATACCCAGCCGAAGGGCGGAATTCCTGAGGATACCGGCATGCGTGCGGGGAACATGGGATGCGGAGATACTCGATGAACTTAAGCCAATGAAGAACGACCATATAGTCGTCAAGAGGCGAGATTCTACCTTTCAGGACACCGAGTTGGACCTGTGGCTGAAGAGCTTCTATGTTGATACGCTAATATTTACCGGCGTAGACACCGGAATCTGTGTAGACAATACCTTAATGGACGGATTCAATATGGGTTACGACGTAATACTAGTGGAAGATGCCACCGCATCTTCCTGGGAAAAGATAGGTAAGGCTACTATAATGAAGGTGAGGGGTTCATACGGATGGGTTTTGAAAACGAATAACCTCATAAAAATGCTGCACGCTTCTAAACGTGGAAAGGGAGGCTTTAAGTTCCCTACATAGCCGCTATCCCTGATAATAAGCTCATATTGCCTTGTTGCCAAATGTCATATAATAGAGCCAAAAGGCTTTATTTTTTATGTGAATATGCTATAATATTAATAAGCCAGTATTTCCTATTGCGGAAAGTGTCCCTGGAAACAGAAGGGGGTGGTTCTCGTTTCTAAAAGAATACTAATCGTCGAGGATGATCCCAGCGTGCTGAGGGCAACCAGCTATATACTGGAAAAGGAAGGCTACGAGGTGATAAGCGCCCAGAATGGGCTGGAGGGGCTTAAAAAAGCCAGGGAGAGTGGCCCCGACCTGCTTATCCTGGATGTTATGCTGCCGGGTATAGACGGCTTTGAAATCTGCCACAGCCTGCGGGGTGAGTCCCAGACTGCTCAGTTGCCTATTTTAATGTTTTCGGCCAAGGGGCAGGATTCGGATAAGGCTACCGGGCTTAAAATGGGCGCGGATGAGTATATCACCAAGCCGGTGGACCGGGAGGTGCTGTTAAACAAAGTGGCCGCCTGGCTTTCGGCCAGGGGTTCCAGTTGATAGCTAAGACGGCAGTAGACTTAAATTAAGTTTCCGGTCTGCCTAGAATAATTTCTATCGTTTCAAACATCTTGCCGAAGCCGCCGGATTTGGTGAAGTATTCGGTGGCCCCCACCGACAGCGCCTTGACCCGGCTGCCGTCAATTTCTACACCGGTCATCACCAGAATGGGTATCCTGGCCGCTTCCGGCTGGCGCTTTAATGCCTTCATCACTTCATAGCCGTCCATCTCCGGCATCATTATATCCAGCAGAATCAGGTCCGGAGGCTCGCTGCCCACCTTTTCCAGGGCCATTTTGCCGCTGTGAGCGACACGGGTGGAGTAACCCCGTTTGCCCAGTTGATATTTGAGCGACTTGGACAGGTTTTTATCATCATCTACCACCAGTATCTTCTTCTGGGAATCCTGCAGTAAGCGGTTGACCTTGTCTACCAGCGCCTCTATACTGAAGGGCTTGGTCAGATAGTCATTTATGCCCAGCTTATAGGCCCGCTCCCTGTCTTCCACCACCGAGACAATCAGTATTGGTATATTTTTGGTCTCAGGGTCATTCTTGAGCACGGCGGTGACATCGAAGCCGCTCATTCCGCTCATGAGCACGTCCAGGGTTATCAGGTCAGGATGGTGTTTCCGGGCCAGGTCTATCGCCTCACTACCGCCGGGGGCCTGAATCACGCTGTACCCCCTCTTTTTAAGCTCATGGCTTAAGAAACGGCGGATGTTGGCTTCGTCATCCACCACCAGTATTTTCTTGTTGCTGACGGCAGCCAGCTCGGCCGGCTCCTCCACCTCTCCGGCTTCCGGTACTTCCACCCCGGCTACCTGCGCCATGGGCAGGCTGAAGAAGAAGGTGCTGCCCTTGCCCAGTTCGCTTTCCACCCAGATTTTGCCCCCGTAGTGCTCTACTATCTCTTTGCAGATGGGCAGGCCGAGGCCGGTCCCCTTGGGTTTATCGGTGAGGGTATCTCCTACCTGCTTGAACTTTTCAAAGACGCTCTTGTGGTCCTTGGGGGCAATGCCGATGCCGCTATCGGTGACGCTGACCATTACCATATCGGCTTTTTTCCTGGTATTACCCACCTCAAGAGTTTGCGCTTTAACCTCAATATTGCCTCCATCAGGGGTAAACTTGATGGCGTTGCTGAGCAGGTTGGTTGCTACCTGCACCAGCCTGTCTTTGTCAGAGGTGACAGTGGGCAGGTTGGGGCTTACCGTTACCTTGACTTTAAGGCTGGTTTTGGCCGCCAGAGCCTGGGTGGCGTTTATGGCCGTCTTGATGACCTCGGCTACCGATATCTCTGACGTCTCCCACTGCATCCGCCCCGATTCAATCTTGGAGAGGTCCAGAAAGTCGTTTATCAGACGGGTTAAGCGGTCGCTTTCCTCACTGATGATGGATAGGAACTCCTTCTGGGTTTCCCTGTCTTCGTCATAGGTGAGGAGAATCTCGGAGAAGCTCTTTATCGAGGTGAGAGGCGTCCTCAGCTCGTGGGATACCGTGGAGAGGAAGCTGTCCTTCAACTGGTCCAGTTCCTTTAATTTTTTGTAGGCGACCTGTAGCTCTTCCATCTTCTGCTTTAGCGCCTCCGCCGCCTGCTTGCGCCTGGTGATATCGCGAGCGATGGTGATGAGGCCAATCACCTTGCCCGAGGCGTCCTGCAGGGCGCTGGTGCTGAGCTCGCCGGGGAACTCGGAGCCATCCGCTCTAAGCAAAGTATATTCCACGCCTCTAATTGTTCCCTGTTTTACAGCTTCCCGCATGTTTTCGCCTATCTTCTTATGGTCACGGGGGGCGA
>Ga0315549_1003900_pt1 | contig 12940 bp, 6 predicted proteins | sample SalMarSW160200MG_FD_203101 | JGI IMG/M metagenome (GOLD analysis project Ga0315549, IMG submission 203101) | Salt marsh sediment microbial communities from the Plum Island Ecosystem LTER, Massachusetts, United States - Salt Marsh Sediment SW1601-200 ... | reverse complement strand
TTTATTGAGGTAATTCAGGGTCTCGGCAGAATATTTTCGGAATCAATTCTTTTCAAAGCAGTTTTTATCATAAAATATCGGCTGATACCATCGAGACAAATCATCCCTTTGACCTCACCTTTATCTGCCACTATTACGGCTGTTTTTTGACTGGCTAAAAGCTTTTTGTAAACATCGTCGAGAGGCATCGCGGGTTCAATCAAAGTAAAATCCCGGTCCATCACATCGGAAACAGGAACATCAAGACCTTTCTCGTGGATGCTGGCGAGAATACGGTCGCGAGTCAAAATTCCCTCAATGCCGGTTTCGCCGATAACAGGGAAGTCCTCCTGGCAGCCGTGATGAAAATGTTCTAAAGCGCGAGAAAGTGGCTCATTAGGACGTATGCTGCGATATTCGGTCGTCATTGCTTCGCTGGCCGGAACCTGATGCAGGAAAGAACGAAGAACCACGTGCTGTTTTTCGCTGCCGGCGCCTATATAGAGAAACAGCCCTATAAGAGCCAGCCACCAGTTGTAAAATATTCCGAAAAATATAAAAAACATAGCCAAGACCTGTCCAATATATACTGCTGCGGAGGTTGCCCGCACATAATCCATTTTCATAGCAAGTATCCCTCTGAGGACTCTGCCTCCATCCATAGGAAATGCCGGGATAAGATTGAAGATGGCGAGCATAATATTTACGCCGATTAATCCGGCAAAGAACGTACGTGCAGAGTCAGGGTATAAATTTGGCACTCCGATTCCCGTCCACTTACCCACAAACAAATACAAAACGCCTGCAATCACCAGATTTATGAAGGGACCTATGATTGACATTGTGATTTCCTGAGCGGGTCTTTCCGGCATTTCCTCCATAGTTGCCATCCCTCCGATTGGAAGCAGCGTAATACTCTTGGCCTGTTTTCCGAAGCGACGCGCAATGAGACTATGCCCGATTTCATGGATGAGCACACAGGCAAATACGGCACATATAAAAAGCGTTGCATATATAGCATTTTCGAGTCCTCGCTGGTCTAATACGGAAGCGAAGATGAAGAAAAGAAGCAGGAAGAATGTGATATGAATCCTAAAATTTATTCCGAATATTTTCCCGATGTTAATGGACCATCTCATAAGAAATCACTCCTTTCGATTCTCATTTTTTAAAATGCCCTCGATTTTCTTGCCTGCTTCATACCGGTCGGTCGAATACTCACTATTCACCATCTTTCGTTAGTCGAGTTCTTTTATGTAAATATTAGCAAACTGGATATGGTCGCCGTGATGCTGCAGGGCGATTGGGCCGCGTTCGGGTAATCCCGGCAGGCGAGCCCCGCGAATTACCGTCTTTCCATTTAATACGACTGTAACCTTATCATCAATAGCGGTAATCTCGAAGCGGTTCCATTGCCCGACCGGATTGTCCGCATTGAGGATTGGCGTTGCCCCTCTTCGCACTTCCGGCGGCATATTCTTGTCCGTGCGGTATCCCCAGATTTCACCAGAACCGACCGGCCAGTTCCAGATATTGAGTTGGCTCTTCGAGACGCCGCGCAGATAAATTCCGCTGTCACCGGCGTCCATAACCGGGACAGTCAACTGTTTGGCCTCGGCATCGGTGGCCTCTGAGCCGTCTGGCAAAATCACAGGGACATTGTCAATCTTGGGTTTGTCCGGCAGGCGCCAGTCAACGATAAGAATGAAGTTCCCAAATTCCTCTTCTGTCCATAGGTTCTTGTCATCTCCGGGCGCTTTGCTTTTACCATCGTAATCTAAAATCCAGTCCTTTGCGGTCCAATGTCCCTTACTGCCGGGCACCTGCTTCCATCCGCGAAGGTCGAGGCCATTGTAGAGTGAACGGAAGCCCCTGTCTTTTTGTGCAACTACATCATCCGGCGGATCGGAGCCGGGCAGCTCGCAAATACGGATTTTACGAAAATGTGCTAGGCCGCCTTCGGATTCGAGGCAGATATATCCTTTACGCGGGTTAGCGTGGTAAGCGCGAGTAACAACTTTTCCGTTGACCGCCAGGCTAACCGTGCCGTCTCGGCACTCGATGCGATAATGGTTCCACTGGCCGGCTGGATTACATCGTCGCTCGCCGGGCAGAGAGCGCATCCAGCCGTTCGGATGGAGCTTATCCGGTGTCATAGTGGCGCCCTGGATGCCGAATACATCACCGTGGCTGGTGTAATTTTCGGTATTTCGGCCATCCATTATTTGCACTTCGATGGCCCGCGTGAAAGGCTGCCCGGTTATAGGTAAGTCATCGGAGTGGATGAATAAGCCGGCGTTGCCCTCTTTTTTCATGTGTTGCCACTCTAATTCCAATATATAATTTTCGTATTGTTTCTCGGTTCGCAGCACGCCGGTCGGGACTCCGCTGCAGATAATCATCCCGTCCTGTACCGTCCAGGTTTCCGGTGCGCAATTGACATTCACCCAGCCGTCGAGGTTCCTGCCGTTGAACAAAGACACAAATTTCTCCTCAGCCCCATCAAGCTCCTTAATCATCATATTCCGCAGAGTGATTGAGCCGTTGAGGTTTTGAAATCCGATATGTCCCCTGAGCGGCCGTTCCGCCAAAGGCGTGCCTTTTTTCTGGCGAGCCTTTGTTTCGCGGGAAAGGTCCGCGTCGATGACCTTTTGGCCGTTGAGCATAATTTGTACCTTGCTGCCGCGGGCGGTAATTTCCCATGAGTTCCACTGGCCGACGGGTTTTGTGGCGTCTTTAGCGGCAATCTCATCATAAATTGAGCCGGTTCGCTGCTGGGGCTGAGAGCTGCCGCTATAATAGACGTCGTGGTCAACAACCTGAATCTCCATCCCTTTGTAGGCCGGGTCGCCTTCGAGTGGGAATCGCAGCCCTATACCGCCGTTGCTGCCCTTGGTTATCATAGAGTCGAACTTCAGGACGAAGTCGCCATATTCCTTCGGCGAGACAATCCATGTCCGTTTATTCAGGCCGTAGAGGACGCCGTCCTCTATCTTCCAGGGTGTGCCCGGAAGCTTCTGCGGCGTGCTAATATCCGACCAGTCACTGACCTTCCAGTCTGCCAGACTGTCACCCGGAAATAAAGGCGCGAATCCATCCTCAGCTGCCTGTAGAGCTGTCGTGCTGCTCATGAGCAGGGACCCCGCTTCGCGGGAAACCAGGACATATCCCACGACGCCAATCAGAAAAAAGATATGTAACTGTTTCATTGTAATATCTCCTTCAATATAAAAAATGGTTTTTGGTAACTGGAAATAGTTTTGTTATGTCTTCAATTACCAATTACGACAGCCCGCCATCTTACCCCCGCCGTTTTGCTTCGCAAAGCGAAGCAGCGGGGAAGGCGGAATTTTCTAAGCCGTATCATAATTGAATTGCCCGCCCGATGCCAGCAGATTTTGAGAACATCAATTTTATCGTGTGTGAATGACCTTCAAAGGCAAAGTAGGGTGCTATATTTCGCACCACTATGATTGTCATTCCCGCGAAAGCGGGAATCCAGTTCGTCATGTTCATATTATATGACCTACTTTCGTCAACTTTTAACTCCAATTGGTATTACCTGTCATTTTGTTTTGAAAATTGGAATTTTTAATATTCGACATTGTTTAGGATTTAGTGCTTCGGATTTCTAAAATAATACGTAACAAACAACCAAAATCGTATGGTAGGACCTGTCCTGAATAAGCCATAGCCTTGCCTGCCCTCCGTCTTGTCCGTCGTAGCTTCAGCGAAGACGGAAGCTGGTTCCTTCGTAGCCTTGGTGAAGAAGGATAGCGAAGGGGGGAGCGTAGTCAAAGGGAGTATTGAGTACAACAAAGAATGAAAATATGAAATATTCAATTCTTATTAAAACTTCATGTTTCTTCTTTAGCTTCGTGGCAGAAAGACTTTTTAAGTTTTCGGTAACATTCTCAGCAGGAATTACGTAAACGTCCTGCCATTCATAGGGATTTCATATTGAGATTTCTGTAGAGTTTTTCCATTTCTCGTATATTCGCATCATGAAAATAACTATAATGAATCAACTCGTGTGTTTGCTTACATGATTACCAGTACGTCGAGGATTTTCGGGATGTTTAGTTTTGTTTCCAAATGGACTTTCTTCTGTCTTATTTTGTTAGCATATTAGGAGGACGAATGAAAATGTTATCCAGAATAAAATTACTCTCGCTGGTTTTGCTCCTTTATTTGTCTTTATCTTTGTCACCTGTACCCGCGTTTTCTGTGCGGGCAGCACAGGTGCGGGCAGCAGCAACCTCCTCAAACTCCTCGTTTCAATGGCAAGAAGCAACCCCCAAGAGCCAGGGATTATCTCGGCGACGGTTAGATACCCTTCGGGATTCTTTGGCACTTAGGAATACCAAAGCGCTATTGGTCATTCGTCATGACAGAATCGTGTACGAATGGTATGCACTCAACCACGGGCCAGAGAAAAAACACTATACAGCCTCGTTGGCCAAAGCCCTAGTCGGCGGTATGTCGTTGATGATCGCCCTAAATGATGGCAGACTTTCTGTGGACGATCCGGCCTGGAAATATATCCCCGAATGGAAAGACCATCCACTGAAATCCAAAATCACCATCCGCCACTTGGCCACCCATTCTGCCGGCATCGAGGATGCCGAGCAGGATAACATCCCCCATACGAAGCTGCCGGGCTGGAAGGGAGGTTTTTGGCGAAAAGACCCTGACCCTTTCACTCTGTCACGGGATAAAGCGCCGATTATTTTCACTCCCGGCACAAAATACGCCTACAGTAATCCCGGCATGGCTATGCTCTCTTACGCCGTTACATCCAGCTTAAAAGGCGCCAAATACTACGACATTCGAACTTTATTACGAGAACGCATCATGAGACCCATTGGGGTCAAAGATGAAGAATGGTCAATCGGATATGGCAAAACATACACGGTTAATGGCTTGCCCCTTGTGGCAAACTGGGGTGGCGGCTCCTTTACCGCCCGAGCCATAGCCCGTGTGGGTCGACTCATGCTGCATAAAGGAAGCTGGCAGTCGAAGACCCCTTCTAACATGGGGGGAAAGCAGCTCATCGACCGTAAGTGGGCCGAAGAAGTGCTAAAGTATGCCGGCACGCCTTTGCCCGATAGACCCAACGGTAATCCGCAACCTGCCTCCGGTTTAGGTTGGTGGACGAACTTTGATGGTGTCTGGGCCAAAGTGCCCCGTGATGCCTTTGCTGGCGCCGGTGCTGGAAATCAAATCCTACTGGTGGTGCCCAGTCTTGACCTTATCATAGTACGCAATGGAGGAAATCTTTATGACCCAGCCGAAGGCGAAGGTTTCTGGGGCGGCCTGGAAAAATACCTTTTTAATCCGTTGATGGAAAGTCTTGTTTCACGATCCCCTCGTAATTCCACCGTCAGAGAAAATGCCTACACCAATTCACGACCTATATGGAATAACTCTACCTTACGGTTGCCCAAAGGTGTGAGGGCTGTCTGGGGCGTTGAGAAAGCGTATCGGGAGTCAACGCCCACGCGCGAGCGGATATGCATCAATGGTCTGTGGCGCTGGCAGCCGGCCGATGAGGACACGAACGCCGTGCCCACCCGCAGTTGGGGCTACTTCAAGGTCCCGGGGAGCTGGCCTGGGTTCACTGATTATATGCAAAAAGACTGCCAGACAGTCCACGCCCATCCGAGCTGGAAGGACCGGAATCTGCGCAGCATCACCATGGCCTGGTACCAGCGGGAGATCACCATTCCCACCGAATGGCTCGGCCGGCGCATCACCGTCCACGCGGAGTACCTGAACTCCTACGCGGCTGTTTACTTGGATGGCCGGGACGTTGGAGACATCGTCTTCCCGGGTGGCGAGCTCGACATCACAGCCGTCGGCCGCCCCGGCGCCACGCACGTTCTCAGCATGTATGTCGTCGCCATGCCGTTGAAGGGTGTCATGCTCTCATACAGCGACACCGCCTCGGCCAGAGAGGTGAAAGGCTCGGTGGCAAGACGCGGTTTGTGTGGTGACGTGTACCTTGTCAGCACGCCTATGGGCGGGCGCATCGCCAACGTGAAGGTGGACACATCGGTGCGTAAGTGGGAGGTCACGTTCGACGCCGCGCTGGACGGCCTCGTCGCGGACAAACAATACGCTCTTCGTGCTCATATCACAGGCGATGGCCACAATGTCAGGCAGTTCACCAGCAAGGCCTTCAAGGGAAGCGACCTCAAGGATGGCCGCGTAGCGTTTACCGAGAACTGGAAGCCCGAGAGAATCTGGGACGTTCATACGCCTCAGAACACATACAACCTCAATCTTTCGCTGCTGGACGCTGGCGGTAAGGTGCTGGACGCCGGCCACCCCGTGCGCTTCGGGTTCCGTGAGTTCTGGATCGAAGGCCGTGATTTCTTCCTGAACGGCACCCGCATCTTCTTGTCCGCCGTTCCACTGGACAATGCCCAGATCGGTGCCGTGCTGGCGAACTACGGTGCAGCCCTGGAGAGCATGAAGCGGCTCAAGAGCTTCGGCATCAACTTCGTTTACACACACAATTACGGCTGCGAGCCAGGCTCACATCTGAGCTTCGCAGAGGTGCTGAGAGCCGCCGACGATGTGGGGATGCTCGTAGCCCTTTCCCAGCCGCATTTCGCCCACTATGACTGGGAGACGCCCGATGCCGACAAGGCAAACGGCTACGCACGACACACAGAGTTCTACGTGCGGGTGGCACAGAACCATCCGTCGGTCGTGTTCTACTCCATGAGCCACAACGCGACCGGGTACAGCGAGGACATGAATCCGGACATGATAGATGGGATCCGGAATCCTCGCGACACATGGTCTTTGAGGAACTCCAGGCGAGCTTCGCGAGCCGAAGCAATCGTGACTGCTCTGGATCCGGGCCGCATCGTTTATCACCACGCTTCGGGAAACCTGGGTCCCATGCACACGAGCAACTTCTACGCGAACTTCGCCCCGATCCAGGAGATGTCCGACTGGTTCGAGCACTGGGCGACGGCGGGCGTCAAACCGCTTTTCACGTGCGAGTATAGCGTGCCGTTTCCCTGGGACTGGACGATGTACCGGGGGTGGTACCGGGGCAACAGGGAGTTCGGCAGCGCGGTCGTGCCGTGGGAGTTCTGTCTGGCGGAATGGAATTCTCAGTTCTTCGGAGACCGGGCCTTCAAGGTCAGCGAGATGGAGAAAACGAACTTGCGCTGGGAGGCGGAGCAGTTCCGCACCGGCAGACTCTGGCACCGATGGGATTATCCCCACCCTGTCGGTTCGGATATCTTCGCCGAACGGCAGCCTGTATATGCAATGTACTTCACCGACAACTGGCGTGCGTTTCGCACGTGGGGGGTGTCGGCAAATTCCCCGTGGGACCACGGGCACTACTGGAGGCTGCGCGACGGCGTTGACAAGAGCCGCAAGGAGTTCCAGGTTGACTGGGACAACCTGCAACGGCCGGGGCTCAGTCCGGACTACATCGAGCAGCGATACGAACGGGTGGACCTGGCCTTCGAGCACTCGGACTGGATTCCCACGGTTGCAGCACAGGCCCTGATTCGCAATAACCAGCCGCTGTTAGCCTACATCGGCGGCAAGCCGGCGGCCTTCACGAGCAAGGACCATAACTTCCTGCCGGGCGAGACGGTCGAGAAACAGCTTATCATTATCAACAACTCCCGCGAAGCCGTCAGAGCGAATTGCGAATGGTCGTTCGGCCTGCCCCAGACAGTCGCCGGCAAAAAGAAAGTCACCGTACCTACGGGGGAACAGCAGCGCATTCCGTTACGTTTCGAACTGCCGGCCACCACGGCCCCCGGTAAGTATGAGCTCAGCGCGACCTTCAATTTCGGCAACGGCCAGACCCAGACGGATTCCTTCTCTATCGATGTCATGCCACACCCAAAAGCCCCCCAGGTGGGCGGGAAGATTGCGCTCTTTGACCCCAAGGGAGAGACTGGGAAGCTCTTGAACAGGATGGGGATCCGGTACCAGCCCGTGGACGCGAACACTGACTTGTCAGCATACGACATCCTCATCGTTGGCAAGTCCGCTCTGACGCTGGAGCATCCGGCACCGGATATCGCACACGTGCGCGACGGCCTGAAGGTGCTTATGTTCGAGCAGACATCGGATGTGCTGGAGAAGCGATTCGGATTCCGAGTAGCGGAGTACGGCTTGCGGTGGGTCTTCAGGCGCGTGCCCGATCATCCGCTCCTGAGAGGGATCAATGAGGAGCATTTGTGCAACTGGCGAGGCGAGGCGATGGTCCTGCCCTCACGCCTCACGTACGAAATGCGGCCCCGTTACGGCCCAACGGTCAAGTGGTGCGACATCCCTGTCACGCGGCTTTGGCGGTGTGGCAATCGCGGAAACGTTGCCTCCGTTCTCATTGAGAAGCCTGCACGGGGTGATTTTCTGCCGATTCTCGACGGCGGCTACAGCCTCCAGTACAGTCCTCTTATGGAGTACCGACAAGGCAAGGGAGTGGTGCTCTTCTGCCAAATGGATGTGACCGGGCGAACAGAAGATGACCCGGCGGCCGAGACACTGGCCCGGAACATCCTCCAGTACTTATCGACCTGTCAACCGGCTCCGAGGCGGGAGGTCATCTACGTCGGCGATCCCGCCGGGAGGCAATACTTTGAATCCGCAGGTGTATCCCTGACTTCCTACAACGAGGGGAGCCTGTCCGCCGACCAGGTCCTCGCTGTCGGACCCGGCGGGGGGCAAAAGCTTGCGAGGGACGCCGCAGCCGTCGCCGACTGGCTGAAGGCGGGCGGCAACCTGCTGGCGGTCGGGCTGGACGAGCAGGAAGTGAATGCTTTTCTGCCGCTGAAGGTCAGCATGAAGGAGGCCGAACATATCGCGGCCTATTTTGAACCCTTCGGCTTCAACTCCCTGCTGACGGGAGTCGGGCCGGCGGATGTGCATAGCCGTGAGCCACGGAAACTGCCTCTCCTCTCGGCAGGAGTCACGATCATTGGCAATGGCGTCCTGGCCAGGGCGGAGAACTTGAACGTCCTCTTCTGCCAGCTAGCGCCGTGGCAGTTCGACCGCAAGGAGCTGCGTAACGTGAAGAGAACGTTCCGCCGCACGAGTTACCTCGTCACGCGTCTGTTGGCCAACATGGGAGCGACCGGGTCAACGCCTCTTCTGGAGCGCTTCCACAGCCCCGTGGACGCGTCCAGGGTCGAGAAACGGTGGTTGGACGGCCTCTACATGGATGTGCCGGAAGAGTGGGACGACCCTTACCGATTCTTCCGCTGGTAGTGTTAAATTGCTAGTCTTCAGTGGCATTGGCTTGGTTGTGCTTTTATTCCAAAGCGGCAACTTCCAGAATCATTCGTTCCTTGGTAGGAACAAACTGCCATCAAATCTATTGGATCGTTCCCACCAGCATATTCAAACCAGTGCGCGCGTACTAAACTCGCCTTATTTTGAGCCTTTTGGCACTTGCCTGATTCTTGGCCAGTTGTTGTAAATGGTTGTTAATGCTATGGGTTTCGGGAGGGACAACCACGGTCAATAAGATCAGGGCTTTTTTCAGTAAAAGTGTTAGTGAAGTTCCCAGGGCGCCCAGAGGTTACCTGTTGCTCTTCGTCCAAAACGAATCGGCGGTCGTCCTAATTCAAAGGCTCCCAAGTCAGGCGCTTTTCCAGCGTAATCATCATTAAAGTTTGCAAGTTTCACTCCCGAATCAACAACGGGATTTGGGACTGTCGTTACCGGATCGGTTAACGTGACGGTCTTGTCTCCTTGTTGGGTGGGAACTTTACCCCATTTGATTTTAGTAGTCGTTGAGGAAGGATTAAATTCTAAAGCATACGATTTTATAAATGAGGGATTGCCCCGAATACCATGTCTTTCTTTGGCGATACCTCGATCCATACCTGTAAAAAGGTCGTAATCAAAATCGCAAGGTGTATCGACTTGTCGTGAAGATGTTAGCCGACCCGGGCAGTCAAAAATGTTGTTTCGCGTAACTGTGTTTGGATTGACATGACCGCTAAAAACATGAAATGCGCCTTTGGGTTGAATAGCCGTGTTATGAAAGACGAACTTTCTTCCTCCTCCAAACTCGTCTCGCTGACCCACTTTTATCATGCTTCCACCAAGGGGGTCTCGATGGGTACGGCGGCTTTGGCCGAAAACATTTCGGAATATATATAGAGGCCCTTTTGATGTGCATGCAGTGGCAATATGTTGGTACGTTTTTTCGATATAGTTGTTCCATATCCGAACGTTCATGTTTGCCCCTTCGCTTTCAATCGCATCATCCCACACATTGGCAATGATGTTTCCGTAAATGTCCGAGTCGCGGTTGGGGCTTCCTTCAAAACTGAAATTGGAGGCTCCACCGATGGCATCATTAAAGCCGTGGTCTTCTGTTGAACGAATCTCATTGTAGCGAATGACGTTTCCGCCACTTGAATTGATGAGTGTAATCGCCTGAGGGCCGGCCGGGTGACCGGTATCCCAGTCGTTCGATGCGCCTCGCGGATTCTCAATTAAGTTGCGCTGAATGGTGAGGTTGCCCGAGCCGCGCTCAGCGTAGATCGCGCTGTCTGTGTTGCCCTGGTTACCATACGTCCTCGGGCCGCCTATCCTGCCCCAGAATTTGAAATGGCAGTTTTCGATGACATTGTCATGACGTTGCGATCTAATCAAGAGACCGTGAATTGCAGCGTTCTTGAATTCAACTCCACGAACAATGACGTAATCGGCATCGATCACGCAGGTGTAAGCTTCTGAATTTCGAACGTCAATAGTCGCTTTTGAATCTTCTGCTGGCGTGATTAGGTGATAACCTTCTGCTGTACCCGACTCGGTAATAACTAATGGTTTTAAGTGGATACCTTCTTCCAAGTAGGTTATCTTTCCAATGGGAAAACAATCATTCCTGGTTTTGCATATTAGTTCGTAGCTGTTGTTATTAAGAGTCATTCTAATACCATAGGTCGTGTGTGGTTTCAAACCAACAATACTTCCACGATACTCATTATCGCGTGGATCATGAACGAGGGGATAACCTTGTCGCCACGTCGATGTTCCATTTTGCCTGAACCGGACATTGCACTCTCCGAGGTCTGGCGATTTGAAATATAGCCCGATGCATTCATACGTGGGAAAAGCATAGAAACTGTTTTCGTCAGCGCTATACAATTTCGAAATGTTGGTCGTCGTGAATAAGAGGATGAACAACAACAGATTGATGTTGCGTATGAATGTGTCCATAGAAAGACTCCTACATAGCTGAATCAAAATCAATTGACTTCTCTGTTGAATCATATCAGGTAGACCGCGCTTGTCAAGCGACGGTCATACTGCTGCATAAGCATGGGGGGAGAGAATAATCAGGACAGAGCAGAAATCTTCAGGACCGATCCCACCAGCCAATCAGGCGCACTGAACCGCGCACGAAGCACCCCAAAAACAGCCCCATTTTCGCGGCTCCAGGCCTACAACCCTTATACAACTCAACAACCCGTTATCTCCAAATTCGAAAAAATCCCCATTCCATATACTCTGCAATACCAGTGCTTTATAAAAAATACAAAAATTGTAAACGTTTTCAATGTCCAGTTTTGGCGCCATATATAATAGAGGGCTGACAACGTTCTCAGTCTGCCAGCCCTTGTCCATAGGCAAATAGGTCAACTCGCAAGTATCCTGTCACGCCATGCGCTTAGAGTTCAAAGTCCATTACTTGAAGGGTTTCGTTCTTGACAGTACGGATCGCTGGATCAGCAAGGGGAAGTCTTGAAATTTAAGGGAGGACCCAGTATGATAGAGGCTGAAGTTTGTGGGAACGCTTGATTGCAGTTAAAATGGGAAATCTCAGCCAACAAGTCTCTGGAAAGGATGCGGTAATGAATATCTTGAACCGCTTGGGTCTGCCCTACCTTCGCTCCATTCGTCGAGCGGTCAGAACAGTTCGTATTGTGCTGGTAGCTGCTGCATTGACCTTACCGAGTATGACGGCCCGGTCTGCAATCGCGCCACTAATCGAGGATAGTCGTCCCGGTGCAGTGCTGGTACTCTCGGAGGAGGCATCTCGATCAACGATTGAGAAGAATCAACAAGGAGACAACGCATACTCATCGACACAGTTACCGATGAAAAACTTGCTGCCGAAGAGATCCAGATCCATATCGAAAAGATGAGCAGTGTACGGTTGGAAATCATCGCCGCCGGCGAACCGTTGGACGGTCGGCTTCCTGTGTTTGTTGGTTCGGCCGCTGATAGCGCTTTGGATGAAGAGATAAGAAAGCGAAGTGACGATCCTGGGTCTTTCGCTTTGGTGATGGGCGATAAGGGCATCATGGTGCGTGGTCTTTCTCCGTCCGGTACCCTGTTCGGGGCTTATGAATTGTTAGAGCGGGTTGGTGTGCGCTGGTTCATATAAAAATTGTTGCTGACAGGCAATTCTGCCGATATTGTTAGTAATCATATCGATTCCTTTCGATTGAAGGGCAAAGTTTATTTGCAGGTTTTACCCCTCTCATCGGCAGGAATCGTTATATCTCTGCACACCTTATTTGTTACCTTGAATTGAACCAGGCCGATTTCACGGAACACGCGACCGGGACCATGCTATACTTGTCGGCATGATAGCTCTCACGCAAGAAAACAGCAGTGTTAACCGGCAGGCAACCCCGGTGGGCGAAGTACTCGATTTGCAGCATCTGCTGCAAGAAAACCATACGCTGCGATGGGACAGGAACTTTTATAAAAGCCTCCTTGAAAGAGCTACGGCCAGAGAGGCATTGCTAAAGCAGGAGATTCAACAACTCAACGCCAGAATTCGCTATCTGGAAAAGAGGCTCTATGGCCGTAAGTCGGAGAAGAAGACCTCCAAGTTCAAAAGTAACTTATCCACAGCATCGTCCTCTGATGATGAACCAAAAAGAAGCAGAGGTCACCAGCGGGTAGTCCCGGCCATGGACGCCGGGATTACAGCCACCTTCCGGTTAAAGAG
>Ga0315549_1003898_pt1 | contig 12941 bp, 9 predicted proteins | sample SalMarSW160200MG_FD_203101 | JGI IMG/M metagenome (GOLD analysis project Ga0315549, IMG submission 203101) | Salt marsh sediment microbial communities from the Plum Island Ecosystem LTER, Massachusetts, United States - Salt Marsh Sediment SW1601-200 ... | reverse complement strand
TCATACTGTTTAACCACGTTTCCAGGTTTTCCCTAGCTTCGAGGATATCTTTGTACAGGCGTAGATTTTCCAGAGTGGTAGCAATCTGATTAGTGATAGCACCGACCATCTGGACATCCTCGACACTGTAAGGCTGCCCGGAGCGTTTCCTGCTTACCAGCAGCAGCCCCGATATCCGACCTTTACGGGACATCAGCGGAGCGATGAGCTCGGCATCGATTTTTTTCATGAGCTCCGTTTCTTCCCAGATAACATTCTGTAATTGAGGAATTAGCGAGATGTCCTGGTAGCGTAATAATCCTTCAGAAGCCTGCAGCCACCGGAGCAAGGTGCTTTTTGCTCGGAATACCAGATTGGAAGCATCCGCCGTTTCATCCACGGAACAGACCACCCGGAAGTCACCGCTTTTCGATAGCGGCTGGAACAGGTAAACATTCGAGGCACGCAATGCCCCGGCGACCATCTTTACCGTGGTGCGACACACCTCGTTAAAATCGGAGAGGCTCTGGGTATGCCAGCTGAAAGTCTCCAGCGCCTTGAGATAATCATAACGGTCACGGTAAAACCACCTGTCGACCCGCCTCTGGACCAGCCCCCACAACGCGGGAACGAAAAAAGCCAGAACAATCACTATCAACAGATAGAACCACGGGGCCAGGGGTGATTCGTACAGTAGACGAGTTATTAAAAAAAACAACCCGAAAACAGGTACAGCGATTATCGCACTGGTTAAAATATAGATGGTACTCTTGCGAAGGATGATTCTGATATCCAGGAGATTGTATTTCACGATAGCCACCGTGGTTAACAGGCAGAATAAAAAGATGCCGATAACCATACCGGGATAGAGAGGCAACCCGAACAAAGGCAGAACATCAAAAAGACCCCCGATAACAACAAGGACGACACCGATGATAATATAGGCGGCCTGGTTCCGTTCTTCAGGGTACGATGACGTTCTCAATATCCTTAAGAAATTTAAAGCCGCCGAGACGCCTATTCCCAGAGCGAATAACATCCAGATGTAAGCTGCCGGCGTGAATACGGGGGCATATCCGTACGGTTTTATCTGCATACCGGTGATAAACAGTCGGGTCACTGCCAGGGGTATTAAAATGAAGCAAATGAGGTAGAGAAAGGTGATTAACCGCTTCCTGATTTTGCCGGAAGCGTGTACTACCGAGAAATGATAGAACAATACGGCCATAAACGCCCCCAGAGGCATCAACCACCTCTCCCATAACAGGGCAGACTCAATATCAGGGCTTGCCCTCATGCCAAAAATTACCAAGCCCCAGCCGGCCAGACTCAATAGAACTAATGAGAATAGGCGGTGGCTGGAGCTGCGGAAATGACCTCTCATGACTACGGCTGCGAGAACCACGCAACAGAAGGCCTGCACTAACGGCAGCACCACGTAAACCGTCATGCATTACCTCTACCGGGCGGCGGTGCCGTTCCGATAAGGCCTTCGATAACATCATCGGAAGCATTAATATGAGGGGGTTTTAAGTGAGCTAAATCAGCCTCTTTTTTCTTCATTCTCTCATAATACCGCTGGTAACTCCCTGTCGGGATAATGGTGATTCGTACCGATTTTAGTTTAAGCGTGTTCTCAAGATCACTATAATCTTTATTGAGCTCCACCAGCTGCTGGTGAATTAAGCCTTCCAGCTCTTGAACACCAATATCTTCTCTTAGCTCAATGTACAGGTGCAAAACCGGTTCCTCTTTTTCGTATTCTTTGCGGGCAGTCCAGTCCTCAAACTTTATCCCGGTATTGGCAATAGCCTGCCAGAGCGTCTTTTCGTAAAGCCTGGCAAACCCGGGAATGTCAATAATGTCATCGGCGCGACATTCAAAGACCATCTGGGGTAATCTGATTCCCGCTTCTTTATCCTCTAATGCGACTATTTGAATCAAGTCTCCCAGCTTGTAGCGCAGGAAGGGCATGCCGTGGAAATTGGTGATAACTAACTCGTAACGCCGGCCGGGTTTTACCTCATTCAGGAGCACGGTCTGGGGCTGGTAGCCCTTCTCTTCGCGGCTTTTCAGCCATTCTTCCTCGGGAATAAACTCCCAGAAACAGGAGGCGGGGAAGAAGGTCATACTCCTCTTATTCCAGGCTTGAGTGGCAATCGTTCCAGCTTCGGTGGCGCCGTACATTTCCAGCGGTTCCTTGCCCCAGTAATATTTTACCTGCTCCCGGTAAATACTGGTGTCTATACCATAGCACGCCAGCCCTTTGAAAGACCACAGATCTTTCGGTAACATAGCTCTGCCTTCTTTCTTACACCGCAACCAGGCGAGAGCCAGACGCCCCAGTATTTGAGGCTGGAGCATCTGCCGGTCTAACTTCCAGTGCGCCGAGATTTCGGCAAATTTTTCGCCCATTCTCACCATGACACTGTTCATGGAACTCAATATATCCACCCCGGTGCGCAGGGCCATCTGGAAACCTTCCTGAATCCTCTCTTCAAAGTCGGCATGCCCATAGGCGGTCGACGGCGGTATAAGCCGGGCGCCAAGCTGGAGGGCCAGCAGCTCGTTGATAATTCCTGACATATATGGCGGTGGCGGCAAATTATGCAGTACGCGCAGTCCGTGGGTGATGTTAACCTCGCCTTTATTAGCCGCACAGGCAAGGATTACTACAGCGACACTGCACATGGTGAACATCTCAACAGCGCGGTGTGTATAGGGCACCCATTTGGGATTTCCTCCCATGCCCGACGTGCACGCCCAGCAATAAGGTTTTACCGCCAGCATGTCCTCGTCTTTTTTACTCAAGTAAGTGGAGTAATCTTCGTACGTTGTTAATTTGACTAGCTGGCGGAATTCAGATACGTCTTTTGGCTTATAAGGTATGAACTTGCGGGCCAGGGGTCTTTGATAAACCACATCGATTTGCTTCATCAGGAGTTGCTCCTGGATTTCCATGAACTCCAGAAGCGATAAATCAAGAAAGCCGCAATACTTGTTCCAGGCCTTTTCCTGATTTCCCAGCCGTAATAGTTCATCCTCCGCTATCATTAGACTCCTCCACCCGGAATATTACATAAATATTCGTTTAGATTGTAGTCTCGGTGCCGACCACTTTCAAGAGGATATTAAGTTATATTATGTATATTTGTACAGATTTTTTAGAGATTTTTTAGAACTATGCCGGTATTTTCAACATTTTTATACCGCCACGCATCAAAAATATCAACCGATTTGACGGCTCTCCCCCACCCCCTTCCAGCTTTACCACACAGCTAAGTTGTGCTATAATAAAACAGGCTAAATGTGCGTATTTACTATTAATTGGCCGGCCTATCTCATTGCAACCGCAGGCTACGCTGGTTGCACTACTCCGTTTGAGAATGTCCTTTCTTTCTTGTATAATTCCTTGCAGATAAGAGAGACTTTATGACACGAGATACTACTGTACCGAAGAAGACCAGAAAACGGAATAACGACGATTATACCGCCCGTGATATCCAAGTTCTCGGCGGGCGAGAGGCGGTACGGCGGCGTCCGGGCATGTACATCGGCAGTACGGACCAGCGCGGACTGCACCACCTGATATACGAGATTGCCTACAACAGCGTCGATGAAGCCATGGCCGGCTGCTGCGACCTGATTGTCGTCACCATCAAGGCTGACAAATCCGTAAGCGTTACCGATAACGGACGCGGTATACCGGTGGGTATCCACCCGACTACCAACGTCTCCGCCCTGGAGACGGTTATGACCGTGCTCCACGCCGGGGCCAAATTCGGCGGTAAGACATATACCGTATCCGGAGGCCTGCACGGCGTGGGCGCCTCCGTTGTCAACGCCCTGTCCGAGTGGTGCAAGGTCGATATCAAGCGCGACGGCAAGGTTCACCACCAGGAATACAAGCGAGGCGTCCCGCAGGGACCGCTGCAGGTAACCGGCAAAGCTAAAGATACCGGCAGCATCACGACCTTCCTCCCCGATACGGAGATATTCAGCGAAATAAGCTATGATTTTGAGACCATCAGCGAGCGCCTGCGGGAAATGGCCTACCTCAATAAAGGCTTGGAAATAACCATTATCGACGAAGCGAGCGACCAGGAACGCACATTTTACTTCGAGGGCGGGATTACCGGCTTCGTCCGTCACCTTAACCGAAACCGCGTAGTCCGCCATCCCGTGCCCATTTATGTCACCAAGTCAGTCAACAACACTCAAATCGAGGTAGCCCTCCAGTATAACGACGGCTTCAGCGAGTCCGCCTTCAGCTTCGCCAACTGCGTCAATACCGTGGACGGCGGCACCCACCTTACCGGGTTTCGCTCGGCATTGACCCGCGTGCTTAATGACTACGCCAAGAAGAACAAACTGCTCAAGGAAGACGACTCCAACCTGACCGGCGAGGATGTCCGCGAAGGCCAGACCAAGGGTAAGCTGGGCAATATCGAAATCAAGAGCCAGGTAGAAAGCGCCGTCAATGAAGGCCTGGCCCTCTACCTTGAAGAGCACCCCGATGACTCCAAGAAAATAATCGAAAAATGCGTTACCGCCTCCAAGGCCAGGGAAGCCGCCCGCAAGGCCCGCGATTTAATCATCAGAAAGAGCGGACTGGAAACCGGCACCCTGCCCGGAAAGCTGGCCGACTGCTCCGAGAGAGACCCGGCGCAGTGCGAGCTGTACCTGGTGGAGGGCGACTCCGCCGGAGGCTCGGCCAAGCAGGGTCGTAACCGCCGTTTCCAGGCGATACTGCCCCTTAGAGGCAAAATCATTAACGTTGAGAAGGCTCCGCCGGACAAGATGCTGGCCAACAACGAAATCCGCACTATCATTACCGCGCTCGGCACCAGTATTGACGAGGAATTTGATGTCAGCAGACTGCGCTACCACAAGGTAATACTGATGACGGACGCTGATGTCGACGGCTCTCATATACGCACTCTTTTACTCACCTTCTTCTTTCGCCACATGATGGAGCTCATCAGCGCCGGGCATTTGTTCATCGCCCAGCCACCCCTTTACCGTATCAAGAGCAGCGAAGGATTAAAGTGGGTCTATTCCGACCAGGAAAAAGACGAGGTGCTGAAAAACAGCACCTCAAGAAAGACACAAATTCAGCGCTATAAGGGCCTGGGTGAAATGACGGCGGAACAGCTCTGGGAAACCACCATGGACCCGAACACCCGTACCCTTCTGGGAGTGAACCTGGAGGACACCACCAAGGCCGACGAAATATTCCACATATTGATGGGCGACGAGGTCCCGCCCCGCAAACAGTTTATCCAGGCGCACGCTAGGAGCGCCAACCTGGATATTTAAGAGAGTTTTCAGGCAGTCTTAAAGCAACTTAAGAAATTCATCCCTCGTTAGTCCGGCATCTCGAATCAACGCCCGCAACAGCCCGCGTCCCAGCTCTTTATGTCTTGGTACAGAAAGCCTGCCCTTAGATGGGTGAAGCAATATCATGTGGCTTCTTTCAGTATGGTCCCATTGATAGCCTGCCTGACACATAGCTTTGACAAAATCGTCTCCTGATATTACCGGGAGTTGTGACATTAAACGGCAACCTCCACCTCTCGCACCTCGATGATGTTGGGTATCTCTTCTCCATGCCGGCGCATGCTGGCGATATAACCCCGAATGGCTTCTCTGATGTTGGCGATAGCCTCTTCTTCGGTTCTCCCCTGCGAGTGGCAGCCGGGTAAAGCCGGACAACTGACTACGATAAAGCCGTCTTCATCCTGTTCCAGAGTGATGGCGAACTTTTTAGTCCCCTCGATTGTAGTAGTATTAGTACTGCGTATTGGCTCTATTCCATTTATGATTTCTAAGGAGCGGACTGTGAAACCTAACTTTTTAAGAATGTGACTTGCGTATTGCGCTGTAAAATCTCCTGTGTAAGATAGCCCTGTTACCAAGTGGATAGTTTGTTTGATTGGATACCTTAATCCATGAAGTTCTACGTAGTACTTATTCCGGCCATCAAAAGCCTTTGGCTGAACATCCTTGGTCGCATTGAGAATATCATCTCTACTTATTTCGTAGCTGTGGCCACCTATTACGAATCTCATTAAATACCTCCTACCTTCTTCCTTCTTTCCATTATAAAGAAAGGGAGATAATCTGTCAAGAGAGCTATGGATAAGACAGGGCGGCAGGGGCGGGAAAAGATAACATAGAGGGGAGGGGGCCAGAGATAAGGTAACCCCTTAAACCCGACACAAATAAGGTTTACTTCCCCTGAATGAGTGAGAAGAACTCGGCGCGGCTGGCCGGGTTGCTGTGAAAAGAGCCGCGGATGGCCGAGGTAATAACGTTGCTTCCCGGTTTTTTAATGCCCCGCATGACCATGCACATGTGCTCCGCTTGAACAACCACCGCTACCCCTACCGCTTTAATACCCTCCGCAATAGCATCGGCAATCTCGGTGGTCATGCGCTCCTGTACCTGGGGACGGCGGGCCAATGTCTCCACCACCCTCGCCAGCTTGCTGATGCCAACGATGCGCCCCTCTTCGTTGGGGATATAGCCCACGTGGGCCACGCCATAGAACGGCAACAGATGGTGCTCGCACATGGAATAAAACGGAATATCCTTTAATACCACCATCTCCCGGTGTCCCAGTTCGAATCCCACCTCAAGGTCATCCTTGGGGTCTTTCTTTAAACCCGCAAAAAGCTCGGCATACATCTCGGCAACACGCTGGGGAGTATCTCTAAGCCCCTCACGTGAAGGGTCTTCCCCGATGGCTTCGATAATATTATGTACCGCTTTTTTTATTATGGCCTCGTCAAACATACTCCCTCTCCTTGCCGTTGCTAACTATGTCCACCCCAGCGCCTTCTCCACCGCCGCCAGTTCCGCCGGAAGCTCAAGGAAGGAAGGCGCGCCTTTCAAGGCGGCCTCCGTATCCTTGAGTCCGCTGCCGGTTACAATACAAACGATGATTTTACCCGAGAAATTCTCGCTGCGACCCTTCAGCTTGATGAGGCCCGCCAGCGGCGCCGCCGAAGCCGGCTCGCCGAAAACCCCGGCCTCCGATGCCATGATTCGCTGGGCGGCGAGGATTTCCTCGTCGCTGACCATATCGATAATGCCGCCAGACTCATCGCGGGCGGCTTCCGCCCTCTTCCAGCTCGCCGGATTGCCGATGCGTATCGCCGTAGCCACCGTCTCCGGCTTCTCGATGGGATGCCCGCGTACAATCGGCGCCGCCCCTTCGGCCTGGAAACCGTACATCTTGGGCTTTCTGGTTGACTTCCCGGCTTCGTAATATTCCTTAAAGCCCTTCCAGTAAGCCGTGATGTTGCCGGCATTCCCTACCGGTAAAAACAGGTAGTCCGGGGCATCGCCGAGAACGTCGATAATCTCGAATGAGGCTGTCTTCTGCCCCTCGATTCTGTACGGATTGAGGGAATTCACCAGCGTTACGGGGTGCTTTTCGGTCAGACCGAGCACGATATTAAGCGCCCGGTCGAAATTACCGTCGATGGCTACTATCCTGGCGCCGTGAACGACGGCCTGCGCCAGCTTGCCCATGGCGATATTTCCCCTGGGTATGACGATGATACATTCCAGTCCGCAGAATGCCGCGAAAGCGGCCGCGGAGGCGCTGGTATTACCAGTGGAAGCGCAGATAATGGCTTTACTGCCATCCTCCACCGCTTTGGCGACGGCCATCACCATGCCCCGGTCCTTGAAGGAGCCGGTGGGATGGCATCCTTCCAGCTTGAAATGCAGCTCCTTGCAGCCGTATTTCTCCGCCAGCCTGTCGCACCTGACCAGCGGGGTATCCCCTTCCCCGATGGTAAACATGGGGGTTTTGGGAGTAACCGGCAGATATTTTTTATAGTGCTGCAGAACGCCTTTTTTCATGGCTAACCGCCCTCTATCTCTTCGACCCTGATGAAATTGCTGATTTCGTTGACCACCTCGAGCTTTTTCAACTCACCCAACGCCTTCCGCATGGCTTTCTCCACGGCGGGGTGGGTCATAATCACGATTTCCGCCGTCTGCGTCTTGCTATCCGACTCCGGCTGTATGGCCGAGAATATGCTTATGTTATTTTTACCGAAGACGGTGGCAATCTGCGCCAGAACACCGGGCTGGTCGGCGGCGTTCAGCCTGACGTAATACTGCGTTTCGATTTCATCCATGGGCTTGATTCTCTTGCCCGCCACCTCTTTCCAGGTGGATATGCTGCCGATACCCAGGGCGATTTTCCGCGCCGAGGCAACAACATCGGCAACGACGGCGCTGCTGGTGGCGCCGGGACCGGCGCCCTCACCCATGAAGAGCACCTTGCCTACCAGGTCGCCTTCCACCTGGACGCAGTTATAAACGCCATCAACCTTGGCCAGAAAAGAGTCGGCAGGAATGAATACCGGGTGTACTCTGGCTTCGATAGAATCGTCACGCTGCTTGGTTATGGCCAGCAGCTTTATGGCAAAACCCAGCTCCCGGGCATAGCGAAAGTCGCGACCGGTGAGTCGCGATATACCTTCGCGGTAAATATCCTCCGGCCGCACCCTGGTCTGAAAGGCCAGCGAAGCCAGTATAGCCAGTTTATAGTTGGCGTCTATCCCTTCGACGTCGTTTTCAGGGTCGGCCTCGGCATAGCCCAACTCCTGCGCCTGCTTGAGAGCCAAGGCAAAGTCCATACCTTCCCGGGCCATCATGGTGAGTATATAATTGGTGGTGCCGTTGATGATGGCGAAGATGCCGGAGATATCATTGGCAACAAGGTCGTGCTTGAAGGGAGCAATCAACGGGATACCACCGCCGACACTGGCTTCATACAGCAGACCTACGCCGTGCTGCCGCGCCAGGGCCAGGAGTTCCGTGCCGTGCTTGGCAATAAGCTCTTTATTAGAAGTAACCACGTGTTTACCACTTTCGATGGCTCTTTTATGGTAATCCAGCGCCGGGCTTACGCCGCCGATAGCCTCGACGACGATATCAATACCGGCATCACGGAAGAACTCGTCATCATCGGTGGTGAAAAGCCCGGCAGGCATCTGCTTTGCCTGCGGTCTGGATAAATCCTGCGGTAGGACCTTGACCTTACGCAGCACCAGGGGACACCCGACCTTCTCCGCCAGCTCGTCCGCCTTATCCGTAAGAACCCTGGCTACCTGTCCAGCCACAACGCCCAACCCTATCAACCCGACTCCAATATTATTCTTATTCATTTCTATTGCCCCCCGCTTCCGGTAAATCCTTCAACGCCCGGTCTATCGCCCATTGCTGGGATTCTTCAGTCAGATTGATATCATCAACGATGTTCTCTATATCAGCCGTGATTCCCGTCATCCAGTCGTTAAAAAGCTGCTCTATGAGGTAATCACGGTCCTCGCGGTCGATTTTCCTGTCTTCCTCCCTTCCAACCACCTCTACCAACCAGTACCCGCCCTCGGTCCAGTATGTATCATCAAAAATAGGGTCACTCCATTCCCCCAGCACTGTTTCCGGATTAAAAGCATAATCGTCAAAGGAGGCGCTTATTTCTTCAGATACATGTACCAGACCGAGCTCCCCGTGCATTTCCTGGGAAGGACTGTAGTTAGAATATTCATCGGCGATGGGCCCGAGGTCTTCCCCGTCTTCCAGTCGCTCTTTGATACCCTCCGCCAGCTCCCGACTGTTTATCAGGAGAGCCGATACGTTGGCCGAATCTTCGCTGGGCCTATCGTTAACCCTTAGCAGCCAGTAGCCCAATTGCATATACGCATCCGCGTCAAAAAGGGGGGCGCTTAAAGTGCCTATTTCCGCGTTGAAGGCGTATTCAATAGGTATGGCATTATTCAGTTGATATTCATATATGTCCCTGGGATGCCAGCCGAAATCACCCTGGTTTATATTTTTAGAGTAATAGTTCTGGGCGAACTCCCCTGCCAGTGCCGTAAAGTTCTCACTATTTTGCAATCTTTCAGTAATTTCGAGCGCCACGCGCTCGCTTTCCACCAGCATAGCCAGGACGTGCGCCTGTTCATCCGACTTCGGCACCTGCGACCCGAAATAGTCGGTCTTGAGCCTGTCCTTAAGCATTTGCCCTCCCACCAGACCGGCGGCACCATCGTTTTCAGGAATGTCCGCATTTTTCAACGTTTCTTTTATCTCTTTATCACTTACGGTAATGCCGAGTTTTTCAGCCGCCTGTCTAATCAACTCATCTTGAATAATCTGCTGGCTCACGCTGCCAGCCAGCCTGTTTATTTCAGAGGTCCCCTGGTTTTCGGCGGCTATTTTCAGCACGTCAATGTAATAACTCATATTAAATTCAGTATCGTTTACCTTGAGAACCGTCCTGTGCATGGGGACATATTCCCCCATTATCCACCCCACCAAAATGATCACAACAACCGCGGCAATAACCGCAATACCGCCGAAGAATATAATGCGTTGTCGCCGTCTTTGCTTCTGCAGGTGCGATAGCTGCCGCCGGGTAAATTCACGCTTGGGTTTCTCCGCTTTCTTTTTCTTAGCCAAGATTTTTCCCTTCTATCAAAAATTTTTACGGACTGCTATTATATTTATAATGCAAAAGCCGATTCTTTTTCAAACACAGCTCCCGGGAGATACAAGTTAGAAATACCTGCCGCGGTAAGTTTATTATTTTTTCCAGATAATATTTCGCTGCCATTTCGGCGTGCTGCGGGGAAAATCGGTCCTGAAGTGTGCGCCGCGGCTCTCTTCCCTGATGAATGCTGCTTCTGTCAACAGCCGGCCGGTTAATATGAGATTACTTAGCTCGTAAGAAGACTGGTCCGTAGGCGGAAGCAACGACTGCTGCCAGACTGCCAGGGTATCGGCGGCCTGGTTCAAGCCTTCTTTATCACGGATAATGCCGACCTTATCCCAGTGCAACTGCTGCAACGCGGCAAGCCCCGCCGGCGATAGAGCCCGGAGAGCCGGCCTCTGGCCAAGTGAAGGGTATATAGCTTTATTGCCAGGTATGGGAGCAGCCTTCTCTTTGGACTTTGTCCCGGTTCTTTCTATTATCCTCTTGCTGAACACGATTGCCTCCAGCAAGGAGTTTGAGGCAAGCCGATTAGCCCCGTGAACGCCGGTGCAGGCAACTTCACCGGTGGCGAACAAACCGGCAATATTCGTCTCTCCCCAGCTATTGGTCTTGATGCCGCCAATCATGTAGTGGGCAGCCGGCGCTACCGGAATAAGGTTCCGGGTAATATCCAGGCCATGGTCCAGGCAAAAGCGATAGATATGCGGGAAACGCGCGGTAACGGTGTTGGGCGGCAACCGGGTGACATCCAGGAAAACCCTGTCCGAGCCGGTCTTTTTCATCTCGTTTACAATGCTACGGGCGACGATATCCCTAGGGGCCAAGTCTCCTTTCTTATGATAATCCGCCATAAAACATTTACCTTCGGCATTACGCAACACGCCACCCTCCCCGCGCACCGCTTCCGATATCAGAAAGGGAATGACGCCGGACATGCGGAGGGCGGTGGGGTGAAACTGGAAAAATTCCATATCGGCAATCTCGGCGCCGGCGTTAAAGGCGAGGGCAACACCATCGCCGGTGGCTATATCGGAATTGGTATTGTATTTAAACAGCTGCCCGGCTCCGCCGGTGGCCAGAATCAAGTAGCGGCACCCGAACTCCTCGACGGTTCCGGTGCGGCATTCCAGCGCCCTGATACCGGCTACCTTCTTCTTTTCCACCAGAATTTCGGTCGCCAGGAAATTCTCGAGCACCTGGACTCCCAAAGAACGCACCTGCCGACTTAACGTTACTTCGATATACTCGCCGGTGGCATCTCCCCCGGCATGAAGAACGCGGGGCACGCTGTGGGCCGCCTCCATGGTCAGGGCAATCTCACCTTCGAGGGTATCAAACGGCACGCGGTAACCGACAAGGTCGGCGATACGCGCCGGTGCCTCATTTACCAGGATGCGCACCGTTTCTTCGTTGGAAAGGCCATCACCGGCATTTATGGTGTCTTTTAAATGAAGCTCCGGCGAATCATTCTTGCTTATAGCCGCGGCAATGCCGCCCTGGGCGTACTTGGTATTACAGTCGTCAATGCTGCCCTTGGTAAGAACCAGAACGCTGCCGTGTTCCCTGGCCAGTAAAGCCGTATAGAGACCGCCGATACCGCTGCCCACGACAACATAGTCATACCGGTTCATCTAGACTTTCAACCCCTTTAAAATATACCCGGCGATAATACTCCTCTGTCTCTCCAGCGTAAACTCGATGGCTCTGTCTTCGAGGGCATGCCGGCACAACCTTTCCATGAGCATTCCTTTTATATAGGGCGGCCCGTTGAAAACATGAGCAACCCTGTCAGCGACAGTTTGAACCATCTGGGTGGTATACAGTTTGACCATGACGGCGTTATGCCTTATCGATTTACCGATATCCGAGTTCCAGGCCGCTTCATAGACCATGAGCCTGGCGGCCTGGATATTCATGGCGATATCGGCCAGCGCCGCCTGGATGCTGGTACGCCTGGAAACGGGCTGTCCGAAAGTCTCCAGCGATTGCGCCTGGGCGGTAGCCTCATCGAGCAGCCGGCGAGCGATACCCACGCACCGGGCGCCTCTCACTACCCTTCGCCGCGGGAGCCATTTCTCACCCAGGTGAAAGGCTTTACCTTCTTTCCCCAGGATATTTTCCGCAGTCACCCGGCATTTTTTAAAGACCATAGTCATGGGCTCCTTAACCTGCGCCAGCCACCCGGTCTTCTCGTCTCCACCGGCAACGCTGAATCCCGGTGTGTCCTTATCCACCAGAAAGCAGGTAATACCCCTATCCGTGCTGGCGAAGACCACGGCAAAATAGTCGCCGCCAGCCCGGGACAGTGATAGTTTTTTACCTTTCAGCAGGTAATATCCGTCCTCTTTCTTCGCCTTCATCTTCATGCCCGAAGGGTCGGCGCTGCCGTCCGACTCCATCAGCGCCAGATAGGGTTTCTTCTCATAATTCAGAGCGGGCA
>Ga0315549_1003894_pt1 | contig 12950 bp, 14 predicted proteins | sample SalMarSW160200MG_FD_203101 | JGI IMG/M metagenome (GOLD analysis project Ga0315549, IMG submission 203101) | Salt marsh sediment microbial communities from the Plum Island Ecosystem LTER, Massachusetts, United States - Salt Marsh Sediment SW1601-200 ... | reverse complement strand
AGAACGGCCAAGATACCACAAAGGAAATTCTTATTATTCCAGGAAGATGATAAGAAAAATATTGTAAATATCTTCACTGAATATTTAGAGGAAATAACCAGATGAAAATAGAGACAATTTGGAATAAGGTTAAAACCATTTTAGAAGAGGATGCTGTTTTAAGCCCTTATATTAAAGTGGTGTATGCCGGGACCCGGGACAATATCCCGACAAATATGTTTCCCTGTATTATATTAGAGCCTACTAATGCACCGGAAGAGGCAGTAACTATGCCTCATAATACAGAGATTAATTTTACCTTAACCATATTCGGTTATATAAAGATATACGATGTAGATAAACAGATAGTTGGGGACGCCACTAATAAAGGGATTCTTGATTTAAACTTTGATATTAAAAAAGCCCTGGGGGCCCATATTGATTTAGATGATGAATGTTTATATTTTAGCTTCCCGGATACCAGATTCGATTTTAGCTCTTTTCCTTTCCGGGGGGTAGAGATTGATATGAAAATAACTTTAAGACAGAGCTTTGTTACCAGGGAATAAAAAGAAGGTGATCTTATGTTATTAAAATATAATCGAAAAATTGAATTAGAGGTAGTCGGATTAGGAATTTTCCAGCCTAATCAATTTATAGTAGTTGGGGATGAAGAGAAGGCAAAAAAATATTTAGATTCCGGCTATTTCGATTTAGTTAAAGAGAAAAAGAGAAAGAAAAGGAAAGTATATGATAAAAAAATATCGAAACGAAAAATGGTTAAGAAATAAATATGAAGAGGAAAGGTTATCTGATAGGCGAATTGGTAAATTATGCGGAGTATCACATTTTGCTATTTCATATCAGAGGAGGAAATTTGATATTTTGCCTCGAAATATAAGTGAAGCAAATCTGGGGAGAATAGTTTGGAACAAAGGATTAACAAAAGGAATTGATTCAAGGGTAGCTCTTTCAAAAAAAACAAAACAAAATATAAGTAAAGCAGGAAAAGGTCGTATTGTTTGGAATAAAGATATTCCTTGTTCAGAAAAAACAAAAAAGAAAATTAGCGAAATTAATAGAGGCGAGAATTGTAATAATTGGAAAGGTGGAATAACCCCAGTTAGTCTATTAATTAGATCAAATTACAAATATCGACAATGGCGTTCTGACGTTTTCACAAGAGATAATTTTACTTGCCAAAAATGTGGGAAAGTTGGCGAAAAATTAAATATTCATCATATAAAAAGTTTTTCAAGTATACTTCAAAAATATGAAATAACAACTTTAGAGGAGGCTTTAAAATGTAAAGAATTATGGAATATAAATAATGGAATTACTTATTGTGAAGAATGCCACAAAAATTTAAAAAGAAAAGAGGTGATATAAATGTGCGCTATGGGATCACGTGGACACATTGGAATTAAAAAAGAAACTACCTGGGGCGAAAAGGTAGGGGGCGCTAATGATTGCTTTTTACCGTTTTTATCTGAAACCCTAACTGAAAACATTGAAGAACTTTTATCTGCTGCACAAAGAGGGATACTTGATGAGCCAAAATCCTATCAGGGAGAAAAATCCTTTGGTGGTGATCTTGTAATTGAGGTTAACCCACAAACCAGTTTCGGTCATATCTTGCGTAGTGCTTTAAATAAAGCGGCCACTGCAGAAGCTGCGGGTACTACTCAAACCGAATTAGAAGACTGCGAAGATAAGTGGGATGAATTGGTAGATGGCGGAGTAATATCCGGGGTGGATGCAGTTGATTATAAGAAAGGAACAAAATCGGTTAAATTACAAGTTACTGTTGATGTGGCTGCCGATGATATTTTGGCTACGGAAGTATTGGGTTCAATAGATATGACATCAGATACTCACATTAAATTATGGATAAAATCGTCTGTTGCCTGTGAAAATGCTGATGATCTGAAATTGAGACTTAGTAATGTAGCTGAATGTGATGGAGAAGAAGGCGTAACCATGAAAACGGTCAATATTGGAACTTTAGTAGCCAATACATGGACAGAGGTAACTGTAGCTATTACTAATGATTATCTTGATGATGTTGATTCTATTGGAATCATAATGCATGGCGATTTAGGTGAAGTCACTATCCACATTGACGATGTCAGAAGAGTAGTTACCGGATCTGCTGCCACTGCCAAACAGCACATATTTACTCCACGACAGGCTACCGATTTTCATGCAGATTGCCCGATTAATCCATATACCTTAGAAGTTTACCGGGATCAGGGCAATGCCTTCCAGTTCTTAGGGGCAATTGTTAATACTATGGCCTTAAATTTTTCTACTACTGATAAGATCTTAAAGGCCACTTTGGGGATCATTGCTAAAAATTTAGGTGACGTAGAAAAGACCGGTTTATCGCTTGAAACCCAAAAACCATTCGTCTGGGAAGATTCCACTATTACGATAAGTGCAGCCGGGACTGTTCCGGCAGTGGGCGCTATGAATGATATAGAAAGTTTCAGCTTAACCTGGGATAATAAATGTGCAGCCAAATATTTCTTGAATAATACGGCTATCCCCGGGAAGATTATCCGGACCGGTTTTAGAGAAATACCGGTTAGTTTTGTTATTGATTTTGTGAATAGGACTGAGTATGATAATTTCCTTGCTGGGACAGAACGGGCTTTTACGATTAAATTTGTAGGGGCAAAAATCGATACTGGACCCCCAGCGTCTTATTATACCTTGCAGATTGATTTACCTTCGGTTAGATATTTGGCCTATCCTATCAATATAGGCGGATCTGGAAGATTAACTTGCGCAGTTACCGGGAAGGCAAAATATTATTCTACTTATCCCCTTTTAGCAACCTTGATTAATCTTGAAGATACAGGGGAATATGATGACTAAGGTATAAACACAAGGGGTAGATTAAAATTTCGCTAATTAGGGTATATATGGTCGTTTTTTGAGGGTATTCTGAATAATTATGTTAAAAGAAAGGAGTAATTATGGCTAAGGTTAAAATTGGTGATAAGGAATATAATGTTCATCTTTTAAATATGGTTGAAATTAAAAGTATATTAAGAAAACTTGAGATTGAAAAAAATAAAAAACTGATAAAAGATAATTATGATAGGACTTCTTTTATGTTAGCGGAAGCTATAAATAAATGTAATCCGGGAGCAAACCTAACGATTGATTCGTGGGATAAGACGGTTACAATTGACATATTTGAAAAATTACAAAATAAAATAATGGATATCACAGGGTTAAAAACATATTTTCATGTGGGGGTTGGCAAAAAATAGTCAAAATTTTTAGTATAGCCTATGGTTATGGCTATCAAGAAATATTGTCAATCCCGCCAGATGAAATTTATGAATTATTACCGGATGCAAAGTTAATATATGAACAAAAATTAGATTTATTGGGATTAAAAAATTTATAAATTAAGTTCTCTGGCTGTTTTAAATTCAAATTTACCGGAGTTTTTACTATAGTAGGTTCTACCGTACATAGTAATCAAATCTATGCCTTTAGAATAATATCCCCAGACGGATATATTGCAATTGATATTATATTTTTTGAGCATTCTATAACAATCTTCGCAGACCGCATCTGTGAAGGTTTTAATATAATCGAAAGATTGAGCTTCAATTAAAAATTCAAGTTCAATGCGATATAGAGAATTATCATATTTAGTTTTGGTTATTGAAACATATTTATTATTGATTGTCATAGATTTAATTTCTTGATCTATTTCAGGGGTTATAGAATCCTTTGAATTTGAACAGCTAATTAGTAGGGTGCAGAACAATAAAATAATTAAAATTAAAATATACTTTTTCATAATAATATACCTCCTAATTTGGTTATTATTATAACATAGTCAAAAAAATAAATAAATAATGTGTGGTGAAAAATAATTGGCAAAAGATATTTGGATCAATATTTTAGGAGACTCTTCTAAATTAACCGGTGCTTTGGGTCAAGCCGGGAGCCAAGTAGATAAATTTGCTGAAAGAGTTGGTAAGATTGGCAGGGCCATGACCGTTGTAGGTGGGGCGGTTACCGCTGCATTTGGAGCAATAGTCTTAAAAACTACGAAGTTAGGCGATACCTACGACAAGATGGCCAAACGGACCAATGTTTCAGTAGAGGCCTTGTCTGCTTTAGGTTATGCAGCCAAAATTAGTGGGGCTGATCTTGATACAGTAGAGAAATCTTTGCGTTATATGGCCCGAGGGATGAATGATGCCGCCCAGGGTGTTGGGGAATCTTTAGAAGCTTTTAAATATTTGAATATAGAGGTTCTTGATACAGAAGGTAATTTAAGAGGTACAGTTGATGTCTTAAAAGAAGCAGCCACAAAATTAGCCACAATGACAGATGAAACGAAACAGGTGGCTTTGGCAACCGAATTATTTGGGGCTAGATATGGTACTCAATTACTTCCTATGCTTAAAGAGGGTGGAGCCGGGATCGAAGCTTTAATGAAAAAAGCCAAAGAGCTCGGGGTGGTTATGTCTACAGAAGCAGCAGCTAAGGCAGCCGAATTTAATGATCGGTTAACTGATTTAAAAGAAAGTATCGGGGCAGCAGGTCGAGGTATAGGAGAAGTATTAATGCCAACGTTGATTAAATTGGCCGAAAAGGCAATAGAAATTATAAAAAGAATTAAGGATTGGGCAGAGGCTCATAAACCACTGGTAGAGATGATTATAAAAGTAGTGGCAACCTTGGGAATTTTGGCTGCAGTCGGCGGTCCGATTCTGATGGCCGTTTCTGCTTTTATGAAGATGAAGGGGGTTATAATCGCGGTGGGAACTGCCTTAAAATTAGTGGGGAGTTTGGCAATAACAAATCCTATTGGGATGGCTATCGCTGCAACGGGGGCTTTATATTTAGCCTGGACTACTAATTTCGGTGGTATTAGGGATTTTACTATTGCAGTAGTTGATAAAGTAAAAGAGGCCCTTGGCTGGTTATGGGATAAAGTTAAATGGGTATTAGAAAAATTAGGGTTATATAAAGAAAAAACAGATGAAGTTAAAGATGCAACCGGTGAACTTATGACATCTTTGGAAACTGCTTCTACTGCAGTCGATAATTTGGCAGGGGAAAATGAAGAATTAGCCATTTCATTTGATAATGTTGAAACCGGAGCAAGGGAAGCGTCAGATGCAATAAAAATCTATGCTGAAGATGTGGCTGAAAATTATATAGAATTAGCTTCTAAAGCGACCGATTCCTGGGAAGATTTTTATAAATTTTGGGAAGCAGAAGCAGAGAGAACCTCTAAAGTAGTTGAGGAAGTAATTGAAAAAACCAGCAATGTTATAAAGAAGATAAAAGATGAGGCAGGAAAGATCACCGGTGTTATATTGCCCGGTGGCGGAACGATAGCCGTTGCAGGAACTCCGGTTATACCTTATGCTGGCCCGGTAAGTTCTTTCCAATTCGGTACTTCTTATGTCCCAGAAACACAATTAGCACTCGTTCATCAAGGAGAAGAAATCAACCCTCCCGGGCAGAGAAGTTATGATCAGAGAAAATATTCTAAAGTAGTTAATGTTTATAATCCTGTTGTCAGAAATGACGACGATATAGTCAAAATTAAAAGAGTGGTGCAAGATGCACTAGATGAAGATGATAGACAATCTTATAGACAGGGTAAAGAAATTTTATTAGGAGCGTAAATTATGGCAGAAGGAACAATTTCAATAGGATCTACAACCTTAGATACTCCAATAGGTTATACCCATGATCCTGATAAATTAGAGACTTATGATCGTGCCATTAGGGGCAATATGATAATTAATAGGTCCGTTACCGGAGAAGATCAGCCTATTTCTATATATCGTTTTGAAATAGCTGATGTTATAAATTCAAAATTGTTTGACATAAAAGCAGAAGCGGTCCATATAGGCAACTTGGATTATATTGATTATTTGCAGATAGTCGAAGTTTTATCCGGGGATGGGTCAACAAAAATTTTTTATACTCAAAGGCGGATGTCTGGAGATACTCCAGTGCCGACAGTTAGCCTGGGTGGAGTCTCTAAAACTGTAACCGTAACCAATGACACCAATCCCGGGGCCGGACATGTATACGCTAAAGCAAATGTTTCAGGTAGGGCAAGGTTTATATTCGGAGATACTCCATCGGATGCAGATGACAATATCATAATCCAATATGAGCCTAAATATTATGTTCACATTGTAAGTTTTCGATATACCGGAATTATAAAAGACATTGCTCGATATCTATTGATTTGTGAGGAATCAAAATGATACATACAATGGATTGTATAGCCAGGGTAAATGCTCAAGATCCTGACTATCCGACTTTTAAAAAAATGGATTGTATTGCGCACTGTAATGTTAATGAAAATTGGCATGGTCGGATAATGGATTGCACAGCCACAATTACCGACATAATTGTCTCAGCTTGTCGTTCCTGGAATCAAAGGATCAGATTAGTAATTACCATCGATGATATTGATGTATCCGAAGCCTTAATCGGAAATTTGAATATACAGCATAATAAAAATATGATTAGCACCTTTTCATTTAATTCGGGTAAGACAGTTTATTCACCGCGAACTAATTCTCATATAGATCTAGATAAGATTGTAATAATTACCGCTTATATTAATGGACAAGAGAAAAAGTTATTTACCGGCTCATTAGATGAACCAGAAGCCGAAAATACTCCGGCTTTTAGAGTGATATTAACCGGCCGGGATTATGGTAAAAAGCTATTAGATAAGATAACTACCGTTATTAGTGTACAGGATTTATCTGATTCAACCAAACGAAATGACCTCATTAAATATCTTGCGAGTCTGGCGGGGGTAACGGATGTAGATATTCCCGAAATGGATGCCGTAACTATTGAAAATTCATTTCAAGATCAAAGCATCTGGGACATGATCCAAAAAGAAGCAATGGTAGAACAATATTGGGTTGGAAATAATGAAGATGGGAAAATGGAATTAAAGTTAGATGAAATTAAATCAGATACGAGCCTCTATCCGACACCTGATTGGTCTTATGATGAAGATAGGATTATTCGATTGGGTTATAAAAAGGGTAAATTAAAAATAAATAAAATAATTGTATTAGGGAAAACTACTTCAAAGAGGATACCGCACACCACAACAACTTATTATCCAAGTGCAACTGAGGAACCAACTACAAATCCAGATGATTATGATGTTCCTGTATTGCTATTTTCTGATTCTTTAAGTTTTGATGATGGAGAATTTATTTCATATCATAAAAATGATAATTATACAAAAAAAGTTGGAGATTTTAAATTAACAATTAATTCCTATGGTTACAGTGCTGCTGGTGGCAATATACACATAGATGTTGGGTGTAATTCTCAAAGTCTTTGGGAATCTTATATCATAACAGAAAGAACTGGTACAATTGGTGGCGACGCAACATTAATAAAAACAAGTGATGGTGGAAGTAAAGGAATATTGTTCATTATATCAAGATGGGAAGGAAGTCTTGGAGGCTATCCTACTAACTATAAAAAGGGTCAAGAAGGGGGAGCTTTTACTTTTAATGTAACTGTTTATGGATATAAAAAAGCACAGACGGATTCTGCTGGAGATGTAATTTTTATACCCGGAACTTATGAAACTATCACTAATTATAAAGTTAGATATGACCAAATATCTGCGGAAATAACCGATCCTAATTCTATTGAAAAATACGGAGAACGTGATGGAGGATCAGTCGTATATCCATTACTTGAAACAGTAGAACAATGCGAGGCAGTAGGATCGAAAATAATTAGGGATAGCCATAGATTATTAGGCCAAGCTAATTTTTTAGTTCCTTTCAATCCATTAATTAAGATTGGGCAAACTATTGCTTTAGTCGGAAAAGATATTGGATTAGATGAAAGATATTATATAGAAGCAATAGCTCATAATATTGATATTAACGAAGGAAAAATTAAAGCAAGAACACAAGTCGGTGGCGTTTTATATGTCTAATTTCTATAAGATAAAATATATTTTATTGCTAATTTTTATAGTGGGGGTATTTATTATGCCAAATTTTTTTAAAGGTATAACTAAAAATATAATAGACCAGATCAAATATAGAGAAACTTATGTTACCGGTGAAATAACTACCGATAATGGAGATGGCACTTATGATGTAAAAATAAATAATGCCAGTGATGCCTATAAGAATGTAGAAACCAGAGATTATGATGCAATATTTTCAATAGGTGAAGTTGTAGATATAGGCTATGAATATGGCAATAAAGAAAGCCCAAAAATACTGGGTAGTTCCAAAAAGATACCGCAAGAACCGAAACAGGTTGAAGTAGATTATAGTGGTGGATGTGCAGGTGGCGGTATACAGACTATAACCGTAACTATAACAGGGGATTTAGCAGATGGTGTATTAAATAAATCAGATGCAAATTATGCTACTTGTCACAATGCTACAATAGCGGATTTAGACCCAGAACAAGACCCAGAACATTTAGCTATTGGACAAGTTTTTTCTGCAGCAATGTATAGTATAAATAGAGCAGGTATTATATTCAATATAGGAGATATTCCTTTAAATGCTAATATTATTTCTGCTGTAATTAAGTTATCTTGTGATACTGGTGGCAAGGCGATGGTTGGAACGAATTTTGATATAGTCATTCAAGACGGACAACCTACTTATCCGCATAAACCGATGATAAAAGAAGATTATAATAAAAACTTTTATCATAACAATGGTGGTTCAATAAATACTGCTGATGTAGTAGAGGAAAGTTACGATAATGACATAACTTTAAATCCTAATGGAATAGCTTGGATAAATAAAGGTGATTGGACAAAATTCATATTAAGAAGTAATAGAGAAATTGCTGGGATAGTTCCGACAGGAGCTGAAGGGATAGAATTTCTCGCAGCAAATTATCATGAGAACACAAAACCTAAATTAGTTATAACTTATACGATATAAAGGTAGGTGATTAGATGCAACCTAAACCAAAATTTTACGATTCAACCGATACAACCGAATATACGACCCCTTATGATTTTGGCAATTGTGATGCAGGTTCATATAGACCTAATTCAGCAGGTTTAGAAATTCATCTTTGGAATGATAAAGATGGTGAAGGTTCAGATACTATGACCGATGTTCGGATTAGTGTTAGGGATACTGATGGTGGAGAGAATGAAGTCTGGACGAAACAATGCTGGTTCGAGATTAAATCTATCGGTACGGGTGGCGGCAGTGGTATTGATGATGATGCTATGACTGCTTTTGTGAAAGTGGGATTGAATCATGAATTATGTTTGGGCGATATTCCTAAAGAGCGATGTAGGAAATTATTTGTTAGACTACATACTCCTACTGACGCAGAAGAACAGAATATATCAATTCAATTAAGAGCAAAACATCAAGATTCGGAAACTGATTTAACAGAAGTTATTCCATTACATTTTCAAGATGTTAGGGCTGCTGATGACGATTATATACATGCTGCCATAACCGGGACCGGAGCAGAACAGGAAATTACTACGGGGATAACCAATCCGGATGTATTAAGAAATGCAAGTATAAAGACTACCAACGTGGCCACTCCTTCGGGAGTCGTAAAATTAGAAGGGATCAATAACTTAGGGCAAAGTGCAGAAGAAAGCATAACAATTGAGGCCGGTAGTACAGTTTATGGAAATGTGGCCTGGGCCACTTTAAGTAAAATTACTATACCTGCTGGAGTATCAGGTTCTGACTCTGTAACAGTAGGAATTTCCGATAAAATAGGGCTGATCACTGCAATTGATAATGTTGATAATGTATTTAAAAAGAAGGTTAATAATGTAGATGAATCTGATGAGATATCCGGTAATGTTTCAAAGGTTTATCATACTTTAAATTGCGCGACGATTCAGGCTAACGAAGATATAACGATTTTATATATAGGAAGGTGATTATATGAAAATTAAAGGAATAATAATTCTATCATTGTTAATAATATTACTGGCCTCTATGGTGGTTTTCGGAACTAATGTTTCCCTTGGTCCATACTTTGATGATACTTATTTTGAATTATCAGAATATGCCTTGATATTAAAAGTTATCCCACATGAAAAAGGCGGATTAGAGGCTGACGTAAGTACCTATGATGGTTTACTTAAAATATCTAGTGGTTCTACTTCGGCAGTCAAAGTCAAACTCGATGCAACTCAAGCTCCGACAGTAAATAATGATGTGGATGAGGGTTATGCAGTAGGTTCTCGCTGGTGTGATGTTACGAATGATAAGGAATATATATGCTTAGATAATACCGATGGGGATGCGGTATGGACAGAAACTACCCAATCAGGTGGTGGTGGAACTTATCTCGAACTAACTGATACCCCCGCTGGTTATGATAACGGAAAATATGCTAAGTCTACCGCTGATGGTGTGATTTGGGATGACCCTGCTGGTGCTGGTGATATGCTTAAAGCTACCTATGATACTGACGGAGATGGAGATATCGATGTGGCTGCAGGTGGAACAGAAAAATCATCTTGGACTCTTTATTGCATTCCTTATCTATCAGGGACTACCGCTTTTGGAGAAATACCGATAGGAACTGCTGAATATGCTTTAACGGTTAATGCTGGGGCAAATGGTTATGACTGGACATTATTTGATTTATCTCTTTATTACCTCAAAACTGAAATAGACACTCTTTCAGAAGTAGAAACTATTTACACTAAAAATATAACTGATAGCACTGAATTGGCTTCTGCTTTGGGTGCTTATTATCTTAAAACTGCTATTGATACAAAAGCAGAAATGGATACTATATGGGGAGTTACAATATTAACTGATGATGTTAATACCATTGATAGCGACCAATATGTAGATGCAAGCATAGACCACGAACATTTAGCTCCCGATGTAATTTCAGGTATGACAGACGTAACTTCTGCCGATGCTGATTATATGCTTATTTGGGACGCAACCGATAGTGTATTAAAGAAAGTTGATATGGGAGAAGTAAGGGGAGCTGGTGGAGCTTCTCAATTATCTGACCTCTCTGATGTTCATACCTCTACTGTTACAGATAAATTTGTATTAGTTGCCGATGGTGTTGATTTTGAAAGTAGGGCATTGGTAGAAGCCGATGTTAGTAATTTAGGAACAGCTGTTGCTTTAGTAGCTGACAAATTAGATGTTTTTGCCGCAACTACAGAGGCAGAATTATATACAGTTCTTTCAGATGTAGCACAATTTTATGAAAGTGGAGATAAAGTCGGAGATGCTGATACATTAGACACCCATGATACTTCCTATTTTCAAATTGCCCTTACTGACGAGGCAAGTCTTTATTCAGCGTTAAGTGATGTTACTCAATTCTACGAGTCAGGCGATAAGGTTGGAGATGCAGACACTCTTGATACTCACGATACGAGTTATTTCCAGACTGATTTAACAGACGAAGCAAGTTTGTATAGTGCATTGTCAGATGTCACAATGTTTTTAGAAGATACAATAGATGATACCACTCCTGAACTTGGCGGAGAAATGGACGCAGGAGCACATAGTATAGGCTTTACTGTTCAAACTATAACCTCTACTGCTGGAACTGCCACGATAGACTGGGGCGATAGCAACAAGGCAAGAATAACTTTATCCGAAAACACTACTTTAGCCTTTACTGACCCTGCTAATTCAGGTAGTTATATGCTAATTATCATCCAACCTGCAGGTGGTAATGAATATACAACGACTTTCCCTGCTGGAATATACTGGGCTTCTGGAACAAAGGTAAGTGTTCCCGTTACTAATGGTAATAGATGTATAGTCAGTTTTGCCTTCGATGATGAAGATTCTGATAAATGGTATTGCCAGGGAACAGAAACCTTTGCGACTGATGATTAAGGAGGGAAACATGAAAAAAATATTATTAATTATTTTCTTAATAATGGCAATATTTCAAATGGTAGTTTTGGCTACTGATATTGATATAGGTTCTGCAGCAACGGATAGAGGTACTTCGGGATTTGAAGATAGTTATACAATTGTCGTAAAGGAAAATCCTGCAAATGAGACAGGAAAAATAACCAGCATAGAAATCTGGGCTTATCAGGATATGACTGGTGTCGAAGTTGCCACTTTTTATGTTGTGAGTGGTAGTAATTTCTCTACCCGTGATTCTGAGGCAATTCCAGGGACAGTAACTGCTGGAGCAAAGAGGACTTTTACTGTTGACCTTGATGTGGTGGCAGGAGATTATATTGGGATATATTGGACGGGTGGTCATATAGAACTTGACACCTCAGGTGAAGGTGTGTGGTTTACTATGGGGGATGATATACCTGCTGACAATGTAGAATTTATGTTTCTTCATCCCTCTACCGTTAGTCTTTATGGCACAGGGGCAACTGTAGAAGCAGGTAATGCAATCTTTTTTGGAATGGCATTTTAAGGAGATATTATGTGTATATTTAAAAACAAATGGATTAAATTTACACCGACTGATAAGTATTTACAGGTAGTTAAGGATTTAACTTCTGTGGCTAAATTGCACAATTTTATTATGCAATTCCAATATACAGGCGAAAAGGGCGATGTATGGCAAACTCCAGAAGAATTTCTCAAGAACAAACATTTAGACTGCGATGACTTTATGCGATTTACCGTAGACGTATTAGTAAGAATAATAAAAATTGACGCTAAAGGTGTAATTAGTAGTGGTTATGATAAGACAAGATGGGGTAATAAGATATGGAATTTAAAAAAACATGCTATAACTGTATTTCGATATAATAATAAATTTGCCTTATTTTCAAATATGGAATTTAAGACAGAATATAAGAGTATTATAGACGCTTGTAAATATACTTTTCCAGATGGATTGAAATATATGGAAATAAGAGACTGGCAAGGGAAAGTATTAAGTAGAAAATTTAAAATATTCGGGACATTTTAAGCGAAAGGGGGCAATGCCAATGGGCGGAACAGAGA
>Ga0315549_1003893_pt1 | contig 12955 bp, 7 predicted proteins | sample SalMarSW160200MG_FD_203101 | JGI IMG/M metagenome (GOLD analysis project Ga0315549, IMG submission 203101) | Salt marsh sediment microbial communities from the Plum Island Ecosystem LTER, Massachusetts, United States - Salt Marsh Sediment SW1601-200 ... | reverse complement strand
ATACTGTCTCAAACGTAACTGAGTGGTGCAAAAAGGAAGGCTGCTGGCTGAAGGCAAAGAAGTTCGACATGAATCTAAGGGATGCTTTCATCAGTGAGCTTAAGTCCATCGAAGAAATAAAGGAAGACAAAAAGGATGCCAAAAAAGTGCAGAAAACTGATGATGGAATAAACTATCAGAAACTTGTTTTGGATATTGGTGCTAAAAAGTGGAAAGAGATCAGTCTTTTTGGGCTTAAAGGTAAACACATTACTGAAAAAGATATGAGTATCCTTTCAGTCGCGGCTTCAATGCCTGCAAAAATTCCATCAGAAAAACAAAGCATATACTTGATTAAATTACTCAGGAAGCTTGAACTAGAGGGATTGCAACTGAATTAACAATTTGGCAATAAAAAATATGTAAGAGATTTAATTGATTAAGATCCTTTATAGGGGTCAGGTCTGCTCTTGACTCTTGTTTGTAATTAATTTGCTATTTTGAAATGATTATATGGGCAGAATAACACAGCCAAAAGGAACCAAAGGCAGTCTAAAATGGATTCAGCATGTTGTTAATGATTGCCCCAACGCGCTAAGTGGTCCTATAAAAAATTTCTTTGATTATAAGGATGATTCGTCTATTGAGTGGCTTTCCCCAAAAGAAAACGATGACTATTCGGAATATCGCGATCAGGCCTTCCTTGATCTTTTAGGGATTAAGCTAAGTAAAAAAAAGATTAAAGATTTCTGGCCGTCACGAGGTCCTCAATGGGATGCTTTGGGAAAGATTGATAACAAGGTATGCTTTCTTGTTGAAGCAAAGGCTCATGTATCAGAAATCATGTCTTCCTCACAGGCCAAATCTCCTTCCTCAAAATCATTGATCAAAAAGAGTCTTAAGGAGACTGCTAAGGTTCTGAAGCTGAATCTCTCTTTTAATCTGACCAAAGGATTCTATCAATACTCAAACAGACTGGCTCATCTCTATCTGCTGCGAACATTAAATAATATCCCCGCCTATCTCGTTTTTGTTTATTTCCTAAATGATTACACACAGATTCCAACTACAGAAGAAGAATGGAAAGGTGCACTCCAATTAATGCACTCTCTCTTGGGCTCTAAAAGCCATAGGCTATCTAAATATATTGTTGATGTTTTCATTGATGTAAAAACTATTGGATTGGAATAGCCTATTGATTAAATCATTGGAAAAATGGATTTGAGCGCACCTGATTTTGCATCAGGTAAAGGCAAAAATTGTATAGGGATTTAAATATGTTACTCCTGCGATAAGACAGAATGTGTCAGTTTCATGAATGGAGGAAGGGCTTTTTTGATGTCAGGCTCCCATAAATTTAGAGAGATTACAAGGGTTGGCTACAATAATTAATATATGTCTTACTAATTCTAATCTATACCACCGGTTAATTTCTCTACTATTTTGATGTATTGTATATTCCCCGCTAATCCCCAGATCTGGTCAACTTTTATTAATTAGTTGATGAGTTTGATGTTTTATTATTTTCAGAATATTACAACCAGTTAAATCAATTTCTCGTGACCTCTAACAAAAAGATGTTGAGGATCGTCTATTCCAGGGCCAACGTGGTCCAATTACGGTGTCATATCTTAATAGATTGGTGAAGGATTGGGCCAATGCACTAAATCTGAGGGGCAACTATGGCAGCCATACACTCCGGAAGACTTTTGGTTATATCAAACATACAGTGCAGGGTGCGAGCCTGCCAGAACTAATGGTATGCTTCAATCACAGTACGCAGAGACAGACGCTAGATTATCTATGCATCCAGGAGGTTGCTATCAGGAATATCTACATGAATGAAATTTGAGGTATGTTGGAGTGATCTCAGGTTTTGTAAGACTCGGAGAAGTTGAGAACGATAGCAGTGATCACAGTTTTTCGCTGCGATACGGCCTATACAATATGTTGCGGTGTCGCTAATGATTACTTCTGATATGGTTGATACGTGAAAGCTGGTTGTAACTCAAGAATAGGGATAATTATTATCAAATATAACCGATTTGGAATAAGGCCTATAAACCAATATTCCAATGGACGTCCCCACTAGCATTAAAAGTCCTGATGAGATCTGATGATAATAAAAACGCAATTTTGCATGGGTGTCCCCGTAGGGATGGATATCATTTTCTTTTTATTCCTCAGAGCTCATGAATCCGAACAGTTCCCTTTTTTATTTTTTTCGCATCCTCTATAATCTGCCCGTGATGGGTAAAAAGAATCACTTGATTCCTCTCTGACAAATCAGCCAAAACCTGAAGCGTCGCTTTGGAACGAGCATCATCAAAATTGACCAGAATATCATCTACAATAAAGGGAATAGCTTCGCTGGTCTCAAGTCGCCATTCCAAGGTGGCAAGTCTCAAGGCAAGATAGAGTTGGTCGCGGCTGCCGCCACTCATTCCTTCAACGGTCACCCAGCTACCGTCAGGCCGAATACCAATAAGAATAGGATCGCCACTATCATCAACGTCGGCGCGTAGGCCGGCAAAGGAGCCCAGTGTTAAATCAGCGAAATATTTGGAGGCTATCTTCAAAACTGGATCTTGGTGTTCCTCCCGGTAGCGTTCGATTTCCTGCTGCAAAACTTTGGAGGCCAGCTTTACACGCACATATCTATCTACCAGTCGCCGTATCATAGCCAGTTCTTCTTCCATTTTTTCTGCGGCTTCAGCGGCTTTGGCACTGCCATCCATGGAGGCAAGTCTTGCGGATTCTTCACCAACAATCTGAGAAAGCTTATTGATCTCAGGGTTTATTCTTTTATCGATATCCTCTGTTAATGACTCAATTAGGCCAGGCAATTCATCGACATTGAGTTCTGCTGCCTGTCGAACGAGTTCTTCAATCGGCACCCCTTCACCAATTTTGCCAAGAGTGGCCTGAGTATCAGAGATTTTTTCCTGCAGTCTTTGATATTCATTGGACCTGCTAATTGTTGTCGCTAAATCTTCCGGCTTTTCACACTTGGCGATCCGTAAAAGTTCATCCGTCTGCTCATTTGCACTTTTCAAGCTTTTCTCGGCTGTCGACACTTCTGTCTGGAGCAAATCATACTCTTCTGAGAGTTTATCATACAAAGTGCTGTCTTTTTGTGCCTGATTCAGCATGGTTCGCAATTGGAGAATTGCCTGTTCCAGTGGTAAATCCAACATCTCAGGGGCAACCTTCTCAAGTAAGGATCTGGCATCTTTCTCAAGTTCACCGGCGTCACGGTCAATGCCATTTATCCGCGTTTGGAGATCATCAGCCTCTTTCACTTTATCAAAGCAATTTTGTAAGCTGTCAATTATATCAATGGCCTCAAGAGTTGATACTTCCGTAAGACCCAAGCCGGAGAGCGCCTTTTGCCATTCTGTTTGCCATTTGGTCAAAGCTTCCTGTGCTATTTTAAGGTCATCCCCGGCCCGAGAAAATGATTTTTGTGCGTTTTTTTGACGGTCTTTCAGTTTTTCAAAAGCTGCCTCCTGGCTGGTAATCCCCTCCACAATTGTTTCCGCAAAAACTAACACCGGACCAAGCTCTTCACCGGCAAGTGTTTTTGTCTCACCCAAGGCCTTGAGCTCTTTTAGCAATACCTGCCTGAGATCGTTCCGGCGCTTCCTGTCGTGTTCGATTTCCTGTTCCTTTTTCAGAATGTCGCCTACTTTGTAGCGGAGCTTATCCATTTTCGCCAACCAGTCACTCATTTCCTTGGGTGAGAACGGAGTTATTGCCAGAGGTTTCCAGATGTTGGCCCAGGTTTTATTAAGCTCTTTTTCTCGTTGGTCAAGCGTCTCTAGATTCCTGTCGCACTCAGACAAGATTTCTTCCTGTGTTTCTAATTGAGCCCGAAACGCGGCTGCATTGGCAACCCGCTCTGCTTCACGGCGCAAGCGGTCGGCTACCAGATCCGCCAGACCCACCTGTCCCTCATAGGCATCAGGAAGCGGTTGGCTGGGGTCATAAGCCTCACTTTCTTCGGTTACATCTTCTTGACTAAGCCACTGCCGGAGCAGGAGCTGCCACCCCTGCTCCCGTCTTTCTCGAGTCCTGATTAATTCCTCCTCAGAAGGGATTTCACCGGCATACTCCACCTTTTTGATTTCAGACTTGGCATTCTTGAATTCTGTCTGGGCATTTCTACGATCCTTATCCAGCCCGCGCTTTTGGTCCGCAAGATTACTGTAATCACGTTCAAACTGGTTCACCGTCTCAGACAGCGGAAGGGAGAGTTCCATGAGTTCGTTCAAATTTCCAGCCCAAAGACCAATCCGCTTTAGCTCAGCAAGGCAAATTTTCTTACCCTCCTCAACCTCCATGCTGCTTTTCTCAAACTGCTCATCAATTTGCCCGACCTTTTGCGCCAGCTTTATAGCCTGCTGAAGGTCCTGAAAGTCGAGGATTTCCGGCATACCAGCCAAAATTTTGTTTGTTTCCTTAAGCTCCTGATCTGCTTCTTTCTTATTTTTTTCGGCCTGAATAAGCTGTTGGTTTATGAGTTCATATTTTGTGCTCAAGGTCTGCAGGGTCCTTTTTTTGGAAAGCATGGGACGCAGAGTTTCTACATTTTCAAGCGACAGATCGGGGCGGACCTGCTTCAATAACGAGGCCGCTTCTTTGCGAAGAGTGATACGCATGCCGTTTCGTTCAGGTTTGTCTTTCTGGCCCTTGCGATATTCTCCAAGGCGCTGGTGAAAGTCATCCACCAGTTCAGCCTGATCAAGAACATCCCTATTGAACGAAATTGCCTCTCTTTTCTCTTCAAGTTGTTTGAGCCGTCCGGAATCTCTCTCAAGTTGCGACCTAGCTTCACGGATTTCTTGGCTTACCTGGTTGTGTCGTTCGAAGAAATCAGTCGGCAGGATAATAACATCTCCCAAGGCCTTAAGCTGTTCCCGCAAATTTTTTAAAGTTCCTATCTCAGGAATAGCCCGCGCCAACCGCTCCAGACGACGCAACTCTTTGGTTTTAGCAACCCTTTCCATCTCTAATCCGGCCCGCTCATCTTCAGCACTCTTTAAAGCCTTTTGATGATCTTTCCACTCCTTAGAAGAAAGGATGACGGCCTTGATCTCTTTCTGTAGTTCCTTGTATCTTTTGACAGCCTGGTTGATCTCGGGCAGCTGTCCGGTCGCCTTGAATAGATCCGACGCCTCTTTTTCAAGTTGTTCGATGACATCCCGCAGAGAGGAAAGTCCTGCACCAGCGGCGAACAATGCCTGCCCCACCTCGCCTTTCTGGGCCAGAATTTCTTCACCGCCACGTACCAGTGCTCCATGGTCAATGCCATAGAGGGATTCAAAGATTTCCGGCTCCACGCCCTGTAAAAAGGGAGCAAGGGCACTCGGATCCAGAGGATTTCCCTCCTCGTCGATGATATCGGCCTTGCGTTTTTTCCGGCGCTGGAAGGATATCGTTCGGCCGTCCTGGTTCTCAAGGAAACCACCGACGAGAAGCTGATTGTTGGCATGTATGAAGTTGTCGGAAGTACGTTGCTGAAAACCATATAATAGAGCTTTGAGTGCTCTGAGCGAGCTGCTTTTGCCTGCCTCATTGGCTCCAAAGATGATATGCAGGCCCGGCTTCTTGGAGTCAAGCTCTAAGATTCGGTCTGTAAAGGGGCCGAAGGCCTTCATATCAAAACGCTTCATTCTCATCGAGTGCCCTCATGTTGAAGAAGCCTAGCAATTAAAAGCTCCTGTACCTCAGTGCGCAGTTCAGCGATTTTATCAGAAGAAGTGTCAAGAAAGGGTTCGTCAAGGCTTTGGATACCTGGAGGGAGCTTACTTTTCAATACAGCTAACTCCGGGATAAGCTCCAAAAGGCTATCACTATCCAATTCCAAGCTGTCAATCGACTGCAGCAAGCCGGCAATAGCCGTATTTTCACTGGTGATGTCTTTAAGACTTACTTTGCGACTCGTTCGATAGGCTACCTTTTCAAGCCATATATCACCAAGTCCGGCGGCAATTCCCCGGAATTCTTCTGTCCATTGCGGCATGCGATTAAACAACTGAGCATGGATAGCACAACTGCCGCTCAAAACCAGACGCAGAGCTAAGATCTTGCCATCCGCCGAATAAAGTTCCTGTTCAAAGGCCTGCCGAATGGCATCATAGACGCTATCAATTGTTTCGCATTCAGATAGATCCACCTGGCATATTACCCATCGCAGAACGTCCAGTGCACGCTCCTCAACTGCCATGATGCGGCCATCCTCTACAGTCACCAAGGTAGCCCCTTTGGCCCCGGTTTCCTTGATATGTCTCCCCTGGACATTGCCCGGAAAGATAATCCAGGGATCTTCAGAAACAATCTCACGTTTATGGACATGGCCCAGGGCCCAGTAATCATATCCTTTGGATTTGAGATCATCCAGAGTACAAGGTGCATAATCCTCATGTCCCTCCCGGCCGGTTAGCGATGTGTGGAGGAGGCCAATATTAAAATACTTAGAATCGTGCTGAGGGTATTGCAAAACTAGATTCTCTGCAACAGCTCGTGAGGCATAGCTCTGACCATGAATAATAACTCCAATATCGTCGAGCTTCACAGACTGGGGTTTATTGTGAGAGAAAAGTGTTACATTATCAGGCAGGGGCATAGTCTTGGTGATCTGATTGACTGCATCGTGATTGCCTGAAATAATAAAGACCTTGATCCCAGCCTTGCCCAACCTGCTCATTTGTCTGACAAAGAAGAGTCCGGTGTTGTAATCCTTCCAATCACCGTCATAGAGATCACCGGCAATTAGTACAAAATTAACCTCTTCTTCGATCGCCAGATCGATCAGGTTGTCAAGCGCCCTCCGAGCCGCCCCACGGATCTCATCAACCGGGGCATCTTCATGGGTTTCAAGACCTTTGAGAGGGCTATCGAGGTGTATATCCGCCGTGTGAATAAAACGAAACATAGATATTCTCTCCACAAAGCATCGTTATGTCTCTGGGGATTTAATATTTTATTCTGTCTGGAGCACCGTTTTAGTTGTGACTGTAAACTGCCGATTGCAACAGTCGGATATTTAGGGTGGTCCGACCCTAATTCCTAATCCCATCATTTAAGCTATTTACTTATTTTCAGACGTCCCGCTTTCCCTGTAACCCCTATTTTAGGGAAAGTACGTTTTCGTAGAGATTCCTCAAATGCTCATCGGACATATCCAAGATCGGCTCATACATAAACGAATTCAAATGAATGTTCTCGGGTGTCATGAGAACCACTCGCTGAATGGTTTCGATGGTATCTAAATCATCGGGGAATAGCTCCTTGAATTTTGTTAGTAACTTAGGTGTTTGATTTGACGCGATACTGTCAACGAACTTAGCGTCCTTAATTTTTTCCACCATGAATTTTTCAGCAGCGATTCGTATAGCAATAGAAAGAACTATTTTGATCTCTAAGTTGATCCCAGCGCAAGCTATAAGGCATTCTTCCGCCTCGCGCTGGATAACATCAATCACAAGGCTAGTGCCATTGGAACTTTCTCCATTTGCAGAAAATACAGCATTGTAAACCGCATCAAGCTCTTTTTCGGTAATGTTGCCAGAGTCACTCTTCCAGTGCAGTAGTGACGTAAGTTTAACAAAATCTGGGTCTTCAACGCCTTTTGTGAATTCAATGAGGTTGCGAATAAATGGGATTGAGGCGATCTTCTTTTTCGGATCAGTGAAAAAATTTGGTTTCCAGTCATTCACGAAAATGTTTTTGATGCCGGATGCTTGTTCTAAAGAAATTCCGTTACTACTCTTCAAAGCCATAAGGCAATGCGAATAGTCGATAAACCTACTGTTTATGGTGCGGAAGAAATCAAAGTTGTGCGTCAGAATGATCTGTTTAAAGTGCGGTTCCTCGGATATATCTTTAAGGTATTGAATTATGGCGTATTTGTTCTTGTAGTCGAATGAATCAGCTATATCATCGATAATGAATATAGTTTCCTGATTTGCCTTCTTACGAGCTTCAACCTCAAATATGATATTGAGTATGTAGAATGCTCTCTTCTCTCCTGTACTGAGGGTTTGCATCAATGCATCTTTTTCCACAGGTGCGTGGTCCTCTCCGTCTTCAAAAGTGAACGCAAGGCTAAGCATCGATTCCTGGCCCAAAATGACGGAGACCCTGTTCTTGGCATTCAGTTTAAACGGGACAAAAAAACGTTTATTGAAAATCTCAATAACTGCCTCCCACTGCGTCCGTTGCTTACTCGCTTCCTCTTCAATTTCCTTCTTTCTCTTTTCAGCGGCGCGATATCTCTCAACTAAATCTTTGTAAAGCTCAAATCGCTCTTTAAAGTAAGACTTCCAGATTTTCTCCTTAAAACTATCAATGTTTACGAGTTCTGGAAGAAGCTCCTCATGTTCTGCTAAGTATGCCTCAAACCCCCTGACAGTCACGTTCTTTTGTATCAGCTTTTCAATATCCAAAAACTTCTTCTTCAGCTCCTTATCTTTCGAGATGCCCTCCTTTTCCTTATTTATCAGCTCCTCAAGCTGCTTTTGGCTTGTGATTTCCAGTCTCTCCTTGGCATTCAAATTCACTGTATGCTTAGCATCGAAGAATCCATTGTCAGCGAGGCTTTTTGCAATGGTTGCCGCGTTGTAGTAGTTAAATATGCCCTTCTTAAAATATGTCGAAGCCGCTAACAATTCGTTGTATTTCTTGATGTAACTCTCAATCGCCGTCTTCACATCTTTCGTTCCAAGAAGGCTCAGAACTTTTTCGTCAAAAATAGTGTCATAGTTAATGCTGGCGAATGGCGAATCTTTCTGAGCCAGCACTTCATCCCAGACACGGATTAGTGCTCGGAAAAACTCGTCATCACTCTTAGTAAAAGTGGAAGAAATTTCTTTCTCCAACGCCTTTCTTGAGCCAGATTGCTCCTTCAACGCTTTCAAGAACATTTCTTTAGACTTATCGATATCTATGTGAAGCGTCTCGTATTCCTTTCGCAGATTACTATCCACGAGCAGGGTTGAAGTTTTCTCCGTGTGCCCGATAATTCCGTCATCATAGGGTCGAATAACGACGACGCTTTCCTTTGGCAAATCAACACCATTCTCATCGGTGATTTGCCTTTTGCACACTCGAGCTGGGAATATCCGGTCTTTGGATGGAACAGTATCAGCTATATCCTTAAAGGTCTGTGCGAGCGAGGTTTTCATCGCACCATTCGCCGCATAGATGGCATACGCTTTGTGATGCGAAAAATCTAACTCCTTCTGGAGCTTCTTAATACCGTAGCAATTTTCTAAACTAATATTCAACTTGTTCATTCCGACCCCCTTTTATTATATGGGGTAACCAAAAGAAAAGTTAGGATAGTCGAAGGGAACTTCATTTTTGATGATTCCTCCAAAAGCTTTGGGATTGAATGTAATGCCCTCGAACTCATTATCTCCTTTGCCCCAGCCTGCTTATTCCCCTTAAAAAGCGGGTTCGAATTTATGAACCTTTACTGTATATAACTTGCCATGGTCTAGGCTCAGGCCATGAATGGGGTCAGACCCTGATCACCGCACTAAGTGTTGCGCGGCCAGTGAGGCCCCCTCTGCAATAATGCGTTTTTGCTTTGCATCTAATGTGAACTTAAGCAAAAACCAAGCACTTTAAACAATACTTGCATTATACTTGAATCCCAGTAAATTTAACAATACTAATGGTATTCTTTCTCTCAGCAAAATCCAAACAGCGCGCCATATGCTTGCCGCAATGCGAAGTGAGATCAGGATTAGAGGTAATATGCTGGTTGAGAGTGATAATCCCCACTATACCAGAAAAACGAGTTCAAGTTCAAGATATTGTGGTTTAATTGAACACAATCTGATTTCATATATCTTGCCATTATCCCGATATCTCTGGAGTTGTGATATATTGAGAGTATCACAGATCGAAAAAACTGTGATATCCATGAAGTGAGTTCAAAACTTGATTGATTTGAAAATGTAGCTTTGCTTGCTAAGAATGCCCGATGAGAAGAGTGGTGCAACACGATTCCAGAATCTCACTGTTTTCATTCAGGTATCCATTCCAGCCTTACTTAATCTCTTGAAAACTGCTTCTGCAATCTCGTCAGCATCCATTCTCATATTCTTCTGAGACTTTGCCAATTCGCGTATGATCTCCCCTTGGCGCTGGTAGGCAACTTCGCCATAATTCATAAAGGTAGTCATAACCTTCTCATGTCCAATATTCTGGCTCCATGCCTTGAACTGTTCAGGTGTCTTGCAGACTTCCTGGCCAAGTCGGACAAGGGTATTTCTAAAGGTATGTGGGTTGAAATACGGCAGGCCAGCATTGGCGAAGGCTTCACGGAATATATTACGGATTGGTGTGGTAGTACTCCAGTGCTCCCGTTTTAATCCTGTGGCTTCAAACTGGCGGGAAGACCCCGGCTCGATTTGAGTTGAAGGAAAAAGCGGATCATCGTTACCCCACAGCTTTTCATCACGCAGATATGAAACCCAATCCGCCACAATTTCACGAATTTCTTTACCCACGGGGAAAAAGAATGTGGTGAAGGTTTTGCTGAATTTGGTCTGTACTTCCCGAGCGTCCTGATTTACACAGCCGGAAACAAGATCGACATGCTTTAACTTCATCGTAGCAATGGCCCTATCTCTCGCCCCAGTCAGCAATGTGAATGCCACCAGGGCGCGGTTGCGTTTTTGTATTTCCGTGTCAGTCGGCATTTTGCTTATGACATGCTTTATCTGTTTTATGGTCGGAGCCTCTTGATGCCTTTTTGCGGTGGCGACACGGATTTCCTTATCTGAAAGATTAAAATATTCAGCGTCTGAATATTGAATTCGTGATCTATATCCCGATTCCCGGGATAGCCATTGTATAAAATGTTTCAGATGTTTGAGGGTGGAGTTTAAGGTTGCTTTGCTAAGTGCCTTTCCTGTCCTTTGCCCATTCTGTTCAGCAAGATGTTTTTTAAAATGGATGGCTTTTAAATAATGGAATTTCTTAGAATCACCATGCTTAGTATAAGTCTCAAAACGATTCAGAGCTTTTGCAACTCCATCGATTGTTGATTCATTGTACCCCTTAGCCTCTTTCAAAAAATCAAAATATTTTCGTTTGATTCTTTCATTAACCGGATTGTGTTTCGTCATAGTTTCATACTCCTTGTCTCAAGTCACAATTTACGGAGGGTTTATTAATCTCATTTATGTGTTGCAGTTCTTCCGGCAATGTGACGTCCAAATTTCCGCAAACCTGGCGGATTTTAGCCAAGCTAACCCGCCGGTTCATGATAGAATCACAAACAGGACAAATAGCTATCAGGTTGCCAATCTTCTCGGTAACAGATGAATATTCGACCATGTCACCCGCAGGAGATCTCGGGGCATGGCACCGAACGCAATAAAGTTCTCCCGGCTTACAAGTCTGCCTGTTTTTTGTACGGCGGATTTGGAGAAATTCTACCAGGACATGACCGAGAATAAGCATGGGGCGTTTGTCATCGATGGTAGTAAGCCCCTCTTTGACCCAGTTACGAACGGTATTTTTGTGTTTGCCGAGCAAGCTGGCGACCTCTTCTACCGTGTAGCTGCGGTGAATCTTGACGAGGCCGGGATTAGGGTAACGTTTTCCCATGAATTATCTCACCGAAGCAACGTTGCTACTTTCGGGATCGATCCTATGAGTGCTTAGATATGTATCAAGATCTTCAAGTCGATAAACGATTCGCCTTCCTACTCGGCAATAGGCTGGCCCTTTCCTTAGATGCCTCCAGTTGGCCAGTGTTTGCCTGTTTTGAAGACCAAGATATTTTGCGGCCTGATTCTCATTAAGGTTGGCGCTAATTTGGTTTCTTTCTTTTTTAAATTCATCCTGCATCGTTTGATATCCTCCGGGGTAATTAATTTTAATTTTCACCCCTAATCTGGAAAGTTCTTTATATGCAGGAAAGAAAATGAATTTAATTTATAACAATTTGATTTTTATGAGGAAAATAATGAAGGGTATTTAATTATTGAAAAAGGAAATTTCCCTATTATTAGTTGAGATACTTATTTTGTATGTCTTCAAACTCATCAACTATCTCTTCTTGAACTGATTTTGATGTAGGTCTTTCGATAGGTGTTTGGGTGTCATCAAAGAATTGAATCTTGGTTTTATAACCTCTATATTTTTTATAGTGCCCTTTATAAATCGAATCGGGTATTCCAAATAGATCCTTAAGATGATTGTTTAGTCGTTTAGCTTGATCAGGTAAGTAGCCTTCGGATTTATTTTCTATCGCATTTAGCTCTCCTCTATTCTTAGCAAACTGTACTAATAGAGGCCATAAGATTTTAGGTGAATCCCCCTTTCTTTTATCTGATAAACCAAGTTCATGATAAGTAAAGCGCTCTTCCCCTTCTGGTGTTTTTATCCTAACAGTATCATTTGCGATCAAAGTTATTCTTATATCCTCCCATTTTGTTCCTGGTGTACAAGGTATGATCTTTCTCTTTTTCACTTCCAAATTATTGAATTCGTCGTCCGAGGTATGTGCATCCAGAAATAAACATTGAGGAACAGGAATTCCTATTGTTTCAGTAAAATATTCTTTAAGGTCTTTCAATTCTACCTGTGGATCTCCAGGATTTTTTCCCCTATCATATTTTTCAAGGATTCCTTCTGTGGTATTAAAACTATATAACGGCAAGTAAGGTGGACTACTTTTATTGATGGGAAGTGCCTTTACCCTTCCAAAAGCTAATCTTTCAAAAAGGCAAATCCAAGTCCCAACCCGGTCTTCATATGTTTCAGTAAGAGGTTCTTTTCGTCCCCTTCTGTCGCATTGATATTTCTTCCAAAGTTCTACCAACAGATCTTTAGAGTATTGTTCATCTGCAGCCATGATAGATGGTAAAAGACCTAGAGCGATATACTTGTTCCTTCGAGCATCTTCTATAATTTCATCAATGTTTATCCTGCGTTCTTTTCCTGTTGGAAT
>Ga0315549_1003892_pt1 | contig 12960 bp, 9 predicted proteins | sample SalMarSW160200MG_FD_203101 | JGI IMG/M metagenome (GOLD analysis project Ga0315549, IMG submission 203101) | Salt marsh sediment microbial communities from the Plum Island Ecosystem LTER, Massachusetts, United States - Salt Marsh Sediment SW1601-200 ... | reverse complement strand
TGTTTCTTTTTTGCCATAATTTTATTCCTCCAATTTTTTTTTCTAAAATTTCAGTTTTTAATTTTTTTTAATTTAATTTTTATTAGAGACTTAGTTTAAATTATAAGCATTCGTATATTTAAACCTTTTGCCAAGAAGGATATTTTTAAAAACATAAAGTAAAAATCGACAAAAATTGGAAATTATATTTTGGTAAAATTTTCTTAGAATAAAGCCAATAAAAATTACTTAAAGAAGGAAAATGCAAAGTTAAAAACTTTTATTAAGAATAATAGAAAAAATTTTTAGGTTATATATTGAAATTGAATGTGATATTTCATTAAAAATTCTTATTTTAAAGGACTTAAAATTAAAATCTATAGCCAATATTAGTAATATTTGTTTTTTTTTTAAGATTTTCCATAAATCTTCATATGAATGTTAAATACAATGGATCTTAGCATTTTTAATAAATATTTAATAAATTTTAAATTCAATTAAATTTATTCAATTTAATTTTTCTTGTAGAAGATCAGCTTATAAATAATTTTTGCTCTTTCAAACATAAGTAATAATACATTTACTTTGATAGTGTGATTTAAATTAAAAATTTGTAAGATTATTAAATATATAGCAGTTTTAAAGCATTCTTAAAAATTATTAAATAATACAAAAAATTAATTTAATTATCACAATCAAATCCAACTATTTTGATAAATATGGTTCTGAAAGAAGAATTAGAAAAGAAAAAAATAGCTGAAGAACACGAAAAAAATGGCAAAACTAAGCAATATTTATTTGATTCGATGAAGTTAATTGTTGAAAATATAAATAAAAATATAAATCATCTTTCCGATAATTGGAAATTTACAAAGTCTTTCATAGATATTATATATGAAGGAATAAAAACCAAAAGACATTTCTTCTTATTAGCATCAGGCAGGAGTGCTATGATATTACAATGTTTTGCAACGCGATTAGTCCATTTGGGAGGGAAAGCGTTTATGGTTTCTAATTTACAAAGCATTCCTGCTATGAAAAAGAAAGATATATTAATTGTTCTGTCAGGATCAGGGACTACTTCAGTAGTTCAAAGTCTTTTGGGGTCTTATGTAAATTCTGTAATTCCACACGCAATAATTGTAATAACATCATATCCTGATACCACTATTGGCAGAATGGGGGATTTAACAATCAAATTATTAGGAAGAACAAAAAGAGATCAAGAAGCAAAAGAGGATGAGCTCGAAGCAATTCTTACTCCAGAAGGAACAGCGTTTGAACAAATTGCTTTTACCTATTTAGATGCGGTAGTTGCTGAACTAGCAGTACGCTTGAATAAAACTAATAAAGACATGTTAAAAAAGCACTCACAAGGGACTTAAATTCAATTTATTAAATTATGATATTTAATTTTTGATTTAAGTCAATTTTTGATTATTTTTTTTACCCAAATATTAAAATAACTAATTAAATTTTATATCAATGCACCTGTCTATAGTATTTTTTTGAGATTCTAATTTTGGAAACAATGAAAAAAAAACTCCAGCAGGTGCACATCAAATTAACTTTACTTTTACAAATCAACTTGGAGTAAAAAATATTAAATGAGTTTGGAAAAAAAATCTTTAATTTTATTTAATTATTCAAAACCTAATACTTATTCCTATGCTGCTTTAATGGGCTCATTAGATTCTTTCTCTGATTTTTCTGATAATTTTGAAATAAAAATAATCAACCAAAATTTATTTAAATTTCTTAAAAATGAACAAAATTGGCAGAATTATTCCAATTATAAACATATTATTTTATTATATTCACTATTCTCTGAGCAGTTTCTTGGATTTTCAGATAAAATATTTAAAATTAAAAAATTATTTAAAGAACATATAGAGAAATCACCTATAATAATTGCTGGTGGCCCTCATCCAAGCGCAAGACCTATAGAAGTGTTAAATACAGGCGTAGATATTGTTATTCAGGGAGAAGGAGAGTATAATTTTCCGAGAATTATAAATTGGATCCATCAAAAAGATTATTTAGATGAATCTTATGATGATTATCGAGGTAAAGGTGGAATATATTATTACTATAATAGCAAATTATGTTCAAAAGAAAGTTCGGAACGTTTAAATTTAGACAATTACTCATCGATATCTTTCAAACACAGATTATTTGGTCCAGTAGAAATTTCTCGTGGGTGTCCATTCTGTTGTAAATTTTGTCAATATGGAAATTTCTATAACAATATGAAGCATAAATCTATTAAGACAATATTTAAAACTATAGAAAAAGCAGTTGAAGTGAAATATGATAAAATATGGTTTCTTTCATCGAATTCTTTTGCTTATGGATCAAAATCTCTAAACCCAAATCCAGGGAAGGTGAAAGAATTATTAGGTAAACTTTATAAAATTGAAGGTTTAAATGAGATCTATTTTGGTACATTTCCAAGTGAAGTTAGACCTGAATTTGTAACACGTGAAATTATAGACGCTTGTCTACCATACATTTCAAATAAATATTTTGTTATTGGAGCTCAAACGGCTTCAAATCGATTATTACAATATATTAACCGAGGTCACACATTTGAAGATGTCTTGAATGCTATAGACATTTTAAAGGAATATGGATTTAATTGTCATCTAGATTTTATTTTTGGACTTCCCTCAGAAACTTCAGAAGATATTGACAAAAACATCAATTTTTTTAAATATGTTCTTAATAAAAATAATATTAAAATTCATTCACACACTTTTATGCCTTTACCTGGTTCTAAATTTGAAAATGAGCCCGCCGGAAAAGTTTCAAATCGACTGCAAAAAATTTTGAGACAATTAATTAGTCAGGGTAAGGCATACGGTCAATATCAAAATCAATTGAAAGTAGGTCAATTGATCGAAAATCTTTAAAAAGAATTTATAATGAAAGGTGGAAAATTTATTCTAATATATTGAAAAGCTTTAATAAAATAAAATCTAGATTAAATTAAAATGAACAATGAAGTTAGTGTCTCTATAACTACGGGTGATAACCCAAAAGACGCTGTTATAAAAGGGATCAATAATCTTGGTGGGATCTCTAAATTTATAGAAAAAGACGAAACTGTTTTTATAAAAATTAACTTAACTTCGATTACTGGATTTCCTTCTAATGTTAATTTTAATACACTTATTGAAATAATTAAACTTTGTAAAACAGCCGGGGCTAAAAAAGTTTATATTGGCTCATTTCCATATGAAAATCTTTCAATTAAAGATGTTTCTGATGAATTAGGGCTAAAAGAATTTCTCGAATATTATGGCGGTGAATTAGTTTTTTTAGATAATAGTGATAAATTAAAAATATCAAACGAGGAGAAATTAAAACTTCAGAAAGATAGTTTTAAGGAGGTTGAGGTTCAAGATTTTATTATTCAGTATCCCAAAATAATCTTAAATATTGATAAATTTATTTGCTTAAATCAAGTAAATGTCCATCCTTTATTTAATATTCATTTATCTTTATTAAATCTATTTTCATGTATTCCGTTCAAATTTAGGAAAATTTTTGCTAAAGAAAATGCAGAAAAAGATTATATTATTACAGATCAATACAAAAAAAAATTGATTTCAAGAATTTTTGATATTTACGATATCAAAAAACCAAATTTAGTAATAAATGATCTTTTCCACTTTATGGAAGGAGCAGGCCCATTCATTTACAAAGATTCTAAAATTAATCCTTCAAAATATATTGTATGTGGAAATGAAGCAATAGCAACAGACTATACAACATTAAAAATTCTAGGACTTAATCCTGAAAAAAATTTCTTAATCTCTCATTGGATTGAAAAAAATATTGGTATTTTAGATTTGGAAAAAATAAATCTCTTGGGTGAAAATCTTGAAGAAATTAATTTAACCTTTAAACAGTGTAAAAAAAGAATAGAAGATATTTACGTACAAAAATTTAATATCAAAAAAGGTCAGATTTGTAGTGGATGCTTTTTGCAATCATATTATCTATTAAATTTTTTGAAAACTTTTTTGTTAAAAGATTTGAACTATTTACCACAATGCTCGTATCTTTTTGGAGCAAATCCATTGGAACCTGATTCGCCTAATAATATAATACTATACGGAGATTGCGCAATAAAGACAACTGAAAAAAGAGAATTTCGAACTATTGAAAAAGAGGGAAGAGATATAAAGACTCTATTTCTAAAAAAAGCCATTATGGAAAAAAAGAATAAAAGAATTTTAGAAATCCCTGGATGCCCTCCAAATATACAAGACACATTGAATCGTTTTTTAAAATATTTTAAAAAAAATAATCTTCCTACACTAAATTTCTATATGAAAAAATTGAATAAAACTAAAAAAACAGTTGAATTTGATGAGTCTTAATAAGATATTTAAAGAAAATTGGTTGAAAATTTTAGATTTCAATGCTAAAATTAAAGAAAAAAAGGATTTTGATAAATCTCAAATAAAAGTAAGAATTCCGGTCACACCATTAGAAATAGACCTGTCTTTATTATATAAATTAGTTTCACATATTTATCCGGATTTTGTTAATGATAAACAAAATGTTTTAGATATTATAATCTCAAATGATCAAAAAAAAATTGAGAAAAGCTATTTACATTTAACTTATAAAAATGGAAATCATTACCAAGTAAAAAAAATTGACTATAATAACGGATTCCTTAAAGACCAAAATTTAAATAATTTGGGAGAAATTTTTAACAAATGTCAGAATAATTTAAGGGAGAAAGAAGGTATCACAATTTCTGGGTTAAGAATTTACACAGAAAAGGCAATAGATAAAATAAATTCATTAACTAGCAACATAAATAGTGTTGATCTAAAAACTTATTTGATTAATCTGTGCCATACATTCTATAATCTCATAAATAAAAACATGTTATATATTTATCCTGAACCATCTTTCATGATATTTCTTAAACAATTAGTAAAATTTTTAAATTTTATTGACTCTAGTAAAATTTTTATCTCCATTTATGAGTTATTCCCTAAATTTAATAGTGGTATATTATTTACTCAAGAAAATTTGCACTTTTTAGTTTTAATTAGGAAATCAACTTCGAATTTTGACATTAAATTATTAGATCTTGAAGGTTTTGATTATGATTTTAATACAATAAACCAAAAAACCCTTTTAAAAAAATTATTAAAAAAATTTAAAATTAAATCTATATACCATTTTAACTTTCAGCAATTTTTATATTATTTAGATGATTTAATTGAGAGTGATATTCCCTTCGAACAGGGACGCTTTTCATTTCTACTTCAGAAATTACTTTATGCTTATAAAAGCTATGAAATTAATTGGTACTCTTATCCAAGACCAATTATTTATAATTTCTTTATAAAATTCTTTAGCCGGTTAGTTGGATATAACGTAAATTTAAAAAAATTAAGCTACTGGGCTATTCCAGAATTAATTATTAATGTACAAAATTCAATTTTGGGATTATTAAATAAAATTATAATAATTATTACTGATTTTCAATCAATAAAAATAGATAAATCCAAAAAGCAAGAATCTTTAAAAGAAACATTATCAAATGCCTACTTAATAAAAACATTTAATGGAAAATTAAAAAACATTCAATTACTTAACAAATCCGATGTTATTTCAGAAAATCAAAATAATTCCTTAAAAAATATCAGGAATGAAACTTCCTCAAGATTTGGATATATTTCTTCTGTAATTAGTATTGATAAATCATTAATTAAATTAATAATTCAAAATTTCTTGTTAAATCAGCATAGATTTAATCCCTTTTCTAATTTAATCACTCTAAGAAAATTTCGAAATCCTCTTTACTTTAATCTTTATCCAAATAGAAAGATATATCTAAATTTAAAGATGAGAACTTTATTACCTATTTTAATTGATAAGTTTGAATTCTAAATTAATATAAATATTATATTTAAAGAAGAAAAAAAATAAAATATTATATTTTAATTAAAAAAAATTTTGTAAAATTAATTCATATTAATTTTTTTAAGACATCTCGGAAGGTAATCCAGCATGTCTAATTTTTTCTCGTTCGGAAATGTTTTGAGAAAGTCGCTTTCTTAAATCAGCTAATTTATCTTCATTTTCTTTAATGTTTTTTTCTTTATCCAATACATCTTTTTTCTCGGCTAATAATTCTTTATGTAGCTTTAAATATTCACTTTCGGCTTTTAATATCTGTTCTTGTGGTTTTTTCGCTTTCACAGCTTTTACATAAGCTAGCTGTTTTTTAGCTAAATTTTCTCGTCCTTTTGCTACATCCATTTTCTCATCAGCTAATTTTCCTCTATCTTTTGAAATACTTTCCTCAGATTCAGCGATTTTTCGGTTGGTTTCTGCAATTTTCTTTTGGACTTTCGCAACTTGTTCGAAATAAATTGCAGTTTTTTTTTGACTATTTAATTCACCCTCTGTAAACTTTAGAATATCTTTAACCTTATTTTTTCTCTCTACTAAATTTTTATTTTTTTCTGCCAATGTTTCTCTAGCTTCTGCTAATTCTATTTCCTTTTTACACAAGTGCTCTCGCGCTTTTGCTCGTTCAAATTCTAATTTTGCTGCAGATTTCAACTTCTGCGCAAGATCTTTTATTTCTCTTGCCAATGCTGAATTTTCGCTAGCCATTCTTTCTACATTTTCAACTTCAACCATAATTTCACCACCTCTTATAACTAAAAATATTTATTTTTAATTTTTCTGTGCCAAATTTTTTAAAAATTATACTTATTCTTAAATATTGCATTTAATAAGTAAGATTACTTACTATTTAAAAATTAAAATTAGAAAAAAATAAAGGAAAAATTTTTTTAAAAAAGTTGAATTTAATTAATAAAAATAGAATTTATTAAGATACTGCAGAAATAATTAAAAAGTTAGGATAAGAACTCGAATTTGAACAATATATGACGCTTCTTCGAAAATCCAGGCTTTAATAAGAGAAATCTTTTTTAGGAAATATTATATTTTAGGATCACAAATTTTTTAAATTAGCAAATTCAAATTATTTTTAATTTTATTTAATTATTACAAATTGGTGAACTCGTTCAATGGATAAAAAGAGAGTATTGATAATTTCTGGTTTAATAAACATAATTGTTTTAATTATTATTTTAATAAATATAATAATAATTTTTCCTCTAACTTATGAAACTTTATGGATCTATGGATTTTACATTGTCATCGCTGGTTTAATTACATATCTAACAGGAATATTTCTCACAGATAAATACTACTTAGAATTTATTGGAACATTTATTGTGATAATCGGAGAAATATTCATTATTATTTATTTTGCAGTAGCTCAACCTTTGTGGGCTAATTGGATTAGTATTTATTTTATTTTTCCAACGACAACTTTTTTTACAATGATGATTATCGCTTATTATAATGGAAGAGACGATTTAGAAAATAAGAGAGCTTTAAATGTTGGTCTTATGTTGGTCTCTGGTTCATTCTTCTCATTGATGGTTGAATCTGCAATAAAAATACCTGAACTGTTCCAATCGGTGAATGTTCCAATCTGGGCTATAATTATTATCGTTGGTGGATTAATGCTATATGCTTTTACCACTTGGAAAATATTTGAAGGAGGAAGTTACATAATGGCTTTAACTGGTGCTTTTATTGTAAATATTGGTGTAATAATGCTTGAATTATTTTATAGAATTCACGAAATTACTGGTATTTTTACACTCTTGTTTTTACCTCCAGCTGGAATTTTCTTTCTTTTGATTTTCATTAATTACAAAATCTCCCCCTACGATTAATTAAGCTCTTAATAACTTTGAAAATCTTACATACCTCTTTTTTTTATTAAATACTCTCAATTTAAATTTAGCTTTAATCAAAACATCGCTCTTTATTATGAATTTTTTAGATCTCTAATATCTTTTAAACGAATTCAAGTCTTAATTTACCATTTAGTCAAAATTATATACTTGTATTGTCAAAAAAAGATAATAAATTTATATCCTTATATGTTTTAAAAGAATTCTGACCAGTTAATTTTTTAAGTTATTCTTTCTCTATTGTATTATGTTTTTTTTACTATTGGCGATATTAATTTAAATGAATTGAAATAGTAGTACAATTTAATTGTTTCTAGATGTATAATGGGGAAAAAAAAATCTAAAAGTAAAGACAAAAAGAAGTAATTTTTTCACTATCAAATTTTATTGGAGTAAAAAAAGTAGGTAAAATTCTCGAACAAATAGAAGAAGAGCTTGAAAATTATCCAATAATAGAGACCTTTCTCAAAATTCTTGATTTAAAAAGGGAAAATATCTCATCAAAAAAATTTATTCACTATTTAAAAGAAGTAATTTAGATTATTGTTTATCCTATATAATAGGATTTAAAGAGTTGATTAAAAAAAAATTATCTCTAATTTAATTTTAAAAATTGCAATATTTCTAAAATTTTTTAATTTGAAAATATAAATTTATATATATTTAATCTCCTTAATAAAAAATTATAAAACGACTTAGATTTTAACTTATTATGCAGAAAAATTTCACATTATATCCAAAATAAAAAAATTTTTGAAAAGGAATAAAATTTGGCTGTAAAATCTCATAAAAAACTTAAAGGAATTAATCTATTTCAAACTGTTAAATATCCGTTATTTATTATTGTTATTTTTTTTCTTATTATTATTCAGTTCCATTGGGTTCTTTCTATTCGCAACATTCAAATTTCATACGATTTAAGTAATTATACTAAACAAGAACTGAAAGTAACTAATTTGAATGATTTTTTTGAAGCTAAATTTGCTTATATGAAGGAAAACCCGATTAATTTAACTACTGCTTCCGAAAAGGTTCTTGAAAATGAAACTTTAATGTATCAGATTGAATCTCGGTTAAATAGCTCAGTTACATCAGTTCAAGAAATTTATAATGCTTATCTAAATGGTTCTTTGGATAACTTAATTATCGATTTCTTTCGAGAAATGTGGCATTATGCTTTTACTGAATTAATTCCAGAAGAATACTATAAACCAGCATTTATAAATCTCACAAACCAAGGATGGGCATCAATTAATAATATTACTGTTTATGGTGATTTTTTATTAGAGAATAAATCAGCAAGGTTTTTAAAAAGTATTACTAATATTTTAAGTTTTAATGAACCATTGATTCTGGAAATATCACTCGCTAATCTAATTAATGCAATCGCAAATATCACATATGATATTCTTATTGATCTTACCATAACTCTTTTAGAAAATAATCATATTGTTAATGAAACAGTTTTAGCATATTTTAAAGAATTGATTAAAAATTTTCAGCTAAGTGTTTCGCTTTATGTAAATGGAAGATGTGGGTTTGTTATTACCACTTTAGATTTGAAAATTGATTTAAATTTTATAATAAAGAACTTATGAATATTAAATAAGGGAAAAATGAAATTATTCTATCTTAATATTAAAAAAGGTAAAGTTATTGCCATTATTGGAGGCTTAATTCTATTAATTTTCCTAGCAATAATAATTTTCATAAGATTGCTTAGCAATATTATGCCAATAGTTGATGATTTTACAAAAAGTTTTAAATTTATAATTTTAGGAATCGAGATGACCTATATTGAAATCTTTCTTATGGTCTTTTTATTTTTATTTTATGAAGCAATTGATGCCTATGTTGAAGGATTCATTATGGTTTTGATAAAAATTTTTTTTATACTTTTTATTTTCTTTATTATTTTTCAGGCAGGAAAATTGCCAATTATTTTTATTTTTGACTTCTTTGAATTAAATCTTGTTTTTGATTTTTCTTTTATTTTTCAAATTCTGCTTTTAATATATTGTTGGGTTTTATTCTGTGAAATTTGTATATTTTTCATAAGATTGAAATCTCCTTTACCTGAAATTTTAACTACTTCGGAAATAAGAAAACAACTTCTTCTAAATAGAAAGAAAGTTGATAAAGAAAAACCAAAATTATTTCAAATTGCTGAAAAAGATTTAATAAAGAAAAAAGAATGGGTCAATCGTGATGAAGATAAAATTATTATTAAAAAAGAAGAATCTATTTTATTAAATAATTGGACATATGTGAATGCTTTAAATAAAGAATCGAAATTTAACTTTTATTTTTTAAATTCTGCAGCTTTAATCTTTGGTGGTTTTATTTATGGTTTAATCCAATATTTTCTTTTTGATATACCTGCTGAAGGAAATTATTTTAATAATTTTGTATTAGGTTTATTTTTCCCCATCTGGTCAATATTAATAACTTCTTTTTTATCGATTAGACATTACATTAGAGGATTTGGTTTTTTGGTTTTAATTCTAATCGTACAAACAACACTGAGAGAAAATGGAATTATAACTGTAGAAGGATACTTCTTTTTATCAATAATTCTTAAGATTACTAACATATTTTACCCCGAATTTTCAAATTTCTTAAATGACTTAACGACAGAACAACTTTTGGATCTAAATTTAAATATTTTTGGAATTATCATGCAAATACAGTTTTTCTTACTTCTGATAAAATTAATTATAGATTATCTTAAGAAAAAAAGATCAGCAATGGAAATTCTTATATCGAATAGATATTTATATTTAAGGCAAATTGAAACTTTCAATAGTTGGAACATGCTCTTTGATCTTATTAATATAGGTATTTGGCCTTTCAATCCAATCAATTGGAAAGATTTTATACAAAAATTAAGATATAAGAGAAAATCAATACAAGAAGGGTGGTTCCATAGCTATGGTCGGTTATCTTATCTAAAAGCTATAAAAAAAATAAAGAGATCTATACATCCCAGGGATATAACATACATAGGAGCAATATTATTATTAATTTTAGGAATTATTACATCTAGATATCTTTTTGGCTATGTATTTATAATAATTGCATTTATAAAAATTTGGACTATTATAAAGATTAAGAAGGGTCCAAAAATAAAATTATTATATCGTAGAAGTAAAGCAGAAGGTTCTGCATTTATGTTAGGATATAGTGATATTCTAATATTATTTGATATTTCTGAAAATGTAGCAAATTTATTATCTTCTCTAAAAATAAATCAATAAATAATAAGATTAAAATATTTAGAATTTTTTCTCTAAAAAAATAAATGAAATTTGTTTAACTTGTGAAATTTATAAAATTTTTCTATTCTATATAATATACACGACAAATCAATCTAAGAAATATACTATAATATCAAATCCGAATCCGTTTTTTCTTTTCTCTTTATAGAAAAATTGTACTACGTTATTTATTCTTTCTAATTAAAAATAATAAAAGCATTATTTTAGAATTAAAGATATCTTTTATAAAAATTTATTAGCAAAATTATCTCTTTACTTACATATCTAAATTCTTACAAAATTGTAGAAAAACTAAATTTTTCCTGTTATATATTAATCCATTAAACAATTGGGAAAAATATAAAAAATAAAATTAGTAAAATAATCTCGAGATCGTTTGTTTTTGTTATAGATTATCAATATAGTTAAATAATTTTTTTAAAAACAATTATATTATTTAAATATATCACAATTTAAAGTAATTTAAAAATACTTTTTAAAAATGCCCAAATTAATTAAAAAAATATCAAAAAAAAGTGGTTTGCCACCCGGTACTCTTGAATACACAGGAGAGAAAATATCAAGAAAGGTTAAAATCACTGTAATTGACTATAATGAAAAAAATTTTCAAATGAAAGAAGTTTCAAAAATCGATCAAGAATTAATAAATTTAGAAAAATCAACAGTTAGATGGATTAATGTCGACAATATTAGTCTTAAAGATATTGTAGAGGAAATTGGAAACCAATTTGAACTCCATCCTCTTCTTCTTGAAGATGTTATGAATCCAGAACAACGACCTAAAGTTGATGATTTTGAAAGGTACCTCTTTATTACCATAAAAATGTTGAATTGGGATCAAGAAAAAAGAGAGATACTTAGTGAGCAAGTTAGTTTAATTTTAGGTCCAAATTATGTAATAAGTTTTCAGGAACGTGAGTTAGATATGTTTGATCCAATTCTGGAAAGATTAAAAACAAGAAAAGGACAGATTAGGAAAATGGGTTCAGATTACCTTACTTATACTTTAATTGATTATATTATTGATAATTATTTCATAATCTTGGAAAATATTGGAGATATAATAGAAGATATGGAAGAAGAACTTATAACAAATCCGTCACCTGTAACTCTACAATCAATTCATAATTTAAAAAGAGAGATCATCACACTTCGTAAATCAGTTTGGCCTTTAAGAGAAGTCATAAATAAATTACAGAGAATAGAAGTCCCTATTATAAAAAATACAACGAAAATTTATATGCGAGATGTTTACGATCACACAATACAAATTATTGATACAATAGAAAGTTACCGAGATATAATTTCTGGAATGCTTGACATTTATCTTTCAAGTATAAGCAATAAAATGAATGAAATTATGAAGGTTTTAACAATAATTTCTACAATATTTATACCTTTAACTTTTCTTGCAGGCGTTTACGGGATGAATTTTAAATATATGCCAGAAATTGAATCCACTTTAGGTTATCCCTTAATTTGGCTAATAATGGTTATTATAACAGTTATAATGATAATTTTTTTTAAGAAAAAAAACTGGTTATGAAAGAAAACAATTTTATCTTTTTATTTTTTATTGTCTTCTTCTTTTTCTTCAAAGCTTTTCATTTCCAATTCTGCTTTATCCATATCGATTAATTCTTCAATTCTTGATAAGTAACGTTTAATAGCATTTAATTTTAAATCTTTATCTTCTTCTTTCTTGAAAAAGAGGCCTAAATTACTATTCTCTCCAAGTTTTATGATAATGAGAGATATATTTTCAGTTTCGAAAATCAATTTTTTATAATCGACTAAATCAAAATTACATATTTCATAGAGTTTTTGCACGTGACTTAACATCTTAGCAATATTTTCACCTAATTTAGGTATATTTATATCTTGTT
>Ga0315549_1003886_pt1 | contig 12979 bp, 5 predicted proteins | sample SalMarSW160200MG_FD_203101 | JGI IMG/M metagenome (GOLD analysis project Ga0315549, IMG submission 203101) | Salt marsh sediment microbial communities from the Plum Island Ecosystem LTER, Massachusetts, United States - Salt Marsh Sediment SW1601-200 ... | reverse complement strand
CAAGCCACAACTTATCTTTGCACTCTTGCCGACGCCAAGAAATTGTAACTGACCTGTGCCTGAGTGCAAGCCACAACAGAGAAGACATTGATCATATGCACCATTTCATTGTAACTGACCTGTGCCTGAGTGCAAGCCACAACCATCAGCCACGGCGATATATCGGATGCCGAATTGTAACTGACCTGTGCCTGAGTGCAAGCCACAACCATCCGTTGCATCGGAAGTCATCCTTCCGTATTGTAACTGACCTGTGCCTGAGTGCAAGCCACAACTAATACCGGTGTTATAGCAGGCGCCATTGTATTGTAACTGACCTGTGCCTGAGTGCAAGCCACAACACATCGGGACACAAGGCGGTATTCATGCCGATTGTAACTGACCTGTGCCTGAGTGCAAGCCACAACTTATCTTTGCACTCTTGCCGACGCCAAGAAATTGTAACTGACCTGTGCCTGAGTGCAAGCCACAACCCCGGAGCCAGGGCGTAAAAGTCCGGCAAAATTGTAACTGACCTGTGCCTGAGTGCAAGCCACAACCCACATATCAGCGTATGCGGCGATGCCGCTATTGTAACTGACCTGTGCCTGAGTGCAAGCCACAACAGTGTCGGCAATGGCATCAGCAAGGGCAGAATTGTAACTGACCTGTGCCTGAGTGCAAGCCACAACCCGGCCAGGCCTTGAATCCTCGCACCGGAAATTGTAACTGACCTGTGCCTGAGTGCAAGCCACAACCGTCATAAGGATGTGGATTTCATCGATGAAATTGTAACTGACCTGTGCCTGAGTGCAAGCCACAACTCAAACGGCTGAAGGAACATTTCAATCTGAATTGTAACTGACCTGTGCCTGAGTGCAAGCCACAACATAGTCGCCCGTTTTTTGATTCTATATTGAATTGTAACTGACCTGTGCCTGAGTGCAAGCCACAACAAAAGATTGCAGTAGGCGAATGGTGAAAATATTGTAACTGACCTGTGCCTGAGTGCAAGCCACAACAGCACAGAGTATCTTCAAAAAACGTTTCAAATTGTAACTGACCTGTGCCTGAGTGCAAGCCACAACTGTAGAACAGGTCGGTATCCGTGAAGTTGTATTGTAACTGACCTGTGCCTGAGTGCAAGCCACAACTGTAGAACAGGTCGGTATCCGTGAAGTTGTATTGTAACTGACCTGTGCCTGAGTGCAAGCCACAACAGACGATGGGTAAACCACGCCTGCGGCGTGACAAATAACCCACTCAATAAATTGAAGAAAACTGGGTCCCCGCCGACGACATACGGGGATCTTCGCTGCGCTTCGAGGGACTAGGCAAAACCCCGCCACTCGCCTGCGGCGAAGATGGCGGGGCTAAATATAAAGTGGACCTGACGCGGGCACCCCGCCTGCGGCGAAGATGGCGGGCAAGCGTTCGGCTATTTAGACGACGTCGGCCTTAATTCTAATACAGGCGGATGAATCTTATCGGATACCCTCTAATCCGCAATGGCACAGTTTTCGGGGGTCAGGTCAAAACTTACCGCTCGTCCAGGCAGGCCCGCCGATAAGCGTACCGTCATTTCCATAACCGGACGCATCTTCAGTTGTATCGCCCGAACCCTCATCGAATTGCCAGTAACCGATAAGACCATCTTCTGTCAGAGCCTGCCAATAATCTGCAAATTCAGCAAAATCCAGGAAGTTTACAATATCATCATCGTCCTTGTAGAAATCACCCGGAACATCCGGACCGGTCTCGAGCCAATTTTCACACATAACCGCTAAATCACCAAAACCGATTGAGCAATCACAATCAAGGTCATAGATATTTGTAGCAATATAGTCCCCGCCCATCCAATCTTCGAGGACATTGGTATACGGTATCCAGTTAGGGTCGAAAGTGTAATGTTCCTTCGTTGGCGTGACCGTCCCGGACCAGTTATAGCCCACCCAAACTTCATAAAAGCCATTAGGATCAGTCGTATCCTGTCCGCCATCGTTGTTCGCATCTACGAGTATACCTTCAATTGGTACCTCACAGGAATTTTTAATGTAACCTGTAATTGTATAAGTCAACAGCCGGCCGATATAATTCTGGTCGTTCTGGTCTTCGAGAACATTTTCATATACTGTATTCGGTACATCAAATGCATAGGCATACTTGGCGGGTGTAACCGGCCCAGACCAATTGTAGTCCACCACTACTTCGTAGTAGCCGTTGGCATCTGTTATATCACAGCTTCCACCGTATCTGCTTGTCCATTGCCCGCCGCCGTTTCCGGCACAAACATTAACGTCGGTTATCGGTGTGATTAAGTCCTCCTCAAGTATATAACCTGAAATAATAAACGTCTCAAGCGTTGCCATATAATTGATATCTACATAATCTTCCATGACATTTGTATATGTATAGCTGTTTGGCTCGAAGAAATACCCTTCCTTTTGCGGCGTTACGATGCCAGACCACCCGTAATCGACCATAAGATGGTAATAACCATTGATATCGGTGATAGTATTAACGTCGTTGTCGTCAGCCTGTATCAGGACGCCTTCGACCGGTGTGTTGCCGTCGATTTCAAAAACATATCCATCAATTGTGAAAGTAAGCTTCTTAAACGTCACGTATATCGCATGGTCGGCAGCGATATCGGTCAGGTTATACGTATCATCGGCGGTCTGAACATCATTTCCGTCCACAGTCCAGGTATCAACCTCGTAACCTATATCAGGCGTTGCGGTGAATAACTGATCTGAACCGTAATCCTTGATGAATGTCCCGGAGGGGCTAATCAAACCGTTGGCGTCTGCCGAAGCAGTTATCGTGTATGTGAGTATCATGAAGCTTACAGCAACCGTGTGATCGGCCGTGATATTACTCAACGTAAACTCAGTGCCGCCGGTCTGAACGCTGTTGCCGTCTAATAGCCACTCAATAACCTCATAGCCGAGATTCGGTACGGCATTGAAGTCCTGACTGGCACCGCAATTGACCTGTATCTCGCCAGAGGGAATGATGCTGCCGTTAGCATCTGCCGAGGCGGTCACTGTGAATACCTGCGGCTTGAACGTCACATGCATCGTATGGCTTTCAGTTATGTTATTTAGACAATAACTTCCTCCTGTCTGAACGCTGTTGCCGTCGAGGAACCATTCGTTGACCTCATAGCACATATCGGGTACGGCGGTAAAGCAAATATCATCGCCGTAGTCGACGGGAATTTCACCTTCAGGGATTATCACGCCGTTCGGCCCCGCCGTAGCCGTGACCGACAGGCAGCAGCCAAAGTTAGCAGTTACGTTTATATCAGCAGTTACATTAACATCAGTTCGCGGGTTGTCTGTTGATAAATCACTCCAGTTTAGGAAGTGATAGCCGGTATCGGGCACAGCAGTTACAGGGGTGCCATCCTCACCGTAGTTGACTACCTGTGAGGTCTCGCCTGTGAGTGTTCCGCCCGGTCCCGCCGTGTAATCTAAGGTGAAGGTATCTATAGCAAAGCCGGCGATGACGGTATAGTTGGCGCCCATCGTGATTGTTGTAATGGCGACATTCACATCAGCGATTGTATTAGTATCTCCGGTCCAGTTAACGAAATGATAGCCAGTCGTCGGTACAGCGTTGAGATCAACCACAGTTTCGTGGTCATACAGGAAGGTGCCTTCGCCTGGCTGTGTCACCGAGCCGCCCAAAGTAGATGAAACGGTCAGTGACCTCTGGTCAAGGGCAAAATTGGCCTGAACGGTGTAGTTGGCGTCCATAGTGATTGTGGTGGTCGCGGCATTCACATCGGCAATGGTATTCGTATCACCTGTCCAGTTGACGAAGCGATAGTTCGGCTCTGGAATTGCATTGATATCGACTATCGTTCCATCGCTATATTGGTGCGAACCTTCGTTTGGTTCTGTGTAGCCCCCTGCTGTCGATGAGATAGTCAATGTGCGTTGAACTATCTCTGTGGTTTCTCCGGTTATCAGTACGTCGTCTATATTCCAGCCAGAGTAGGCCCAAGCTCCGCTTTCAACAGAATAACCCCATCGTACATAAACGGTGGATTCATTGTCAGCAACAGAGCTGATATCATAGTCAAAGAGCTGCCATGAACTATCGGTTATATCGGTAGAGCTACCGTTCTGCCAGATTGTTGTCCAGCTGCTCGCGTTATTGGATACCTGTATCATTGCGCTTACGTATGGCTGGTAATCAGTATTGAGCCAGCGATAAAACTTTAGTTGAACGTTTTCAAAACCTGAGCAGTTGATAGCCTGTGTTATCAGATAGTAGAATCCAACTACAGCCGTGTTGTAGTCTCCATCGAGGTTGACGCCATATACATTTGAGCTGGTGTATCCACTCGTTGGGTCAGGGTTGCCGTAAGACTCCCCTCCCTGACCTGTTGGCAGGCCCCACTGCCATTGCCCGGTTGCTGACCAGCCGGGATTGGTGTCCATAGCTGCCGAGTAAATCACGCTGAAAATGTAAAGAGAAACCGTTGCGATGTTCGAATCCCCGCCGCCCGGAGGTGTTCCGCCATCGCTGGCTTTATATTGAAAACTATCGGGGCCATCATAATCGGTATCTGGTGTATAAAGCACCTCGTTGCCGCCGCCAATCAGAGTATAAGCAACCGCGACTATGTCTTCGCCATTGGGGTCACCCAAAGTCCCATGGCTCGGCAGCGATGTAATAATATAATTCAAATCGCCCGGCGGATTGGGCAAGCCCTCATCAATTGCCTGCAATTCAATCATCACCGCGGTGTTCACTTGTATCTGAATGCCGAGGTCCTGGGCGATGGGAGGACTTTCTATGCCGCTGATGGCTTGAGTCAAGTTGACGCGAGGTTTGGTAATGGCAACCTTGCCATCGGTTATATCATCCCCTGACGAAACCAAAATAGTTCTCACCTCTACCGGGGATAGATAGCTGCCTGTGTTGGCTTTTGCAGCAGATTGCAGGCATGCGGCGGCTCCCGCGGCATAGGGACAAGCTGCGGATGTCCCGCCGAAATCGCTTGCATAATCACCAGTTGAATATCCTCCGGAACCGGCGATGTCTGTAGTGTAAGCATTATTGGACGGAGCGAGTATGTCAAGAAATGAAGCTGTATTGGAATAAGTAGTCACCTTATCCGCCAACGTAGTTCCGTCAACATAACATTTTCCCGGGCAAGGGCAACCCTCTGTATAACCAGCGCAAGAATACTGCGAAATACATCCTACGTATCCGGGAGGCGGATATTGCCCAATATCAGCGTCATATACAGCTCCTACGGAAATCACGCTTGAAAACGCCGCAGGCGCGGCTAATGAATCACAATACCCTTCATTTCCCGAGGAGGCAAATAACGTAATGCCTGCTGCAACAACTCGGTCGGCTGCGTCTGCATATGAGAGCCTCTCAGCTTCTGCCTGTGCAGCGCTATAGTATTGCCCACCACCAAAGCTCTGAGTAATTATCATAATTGGATTGCAGGGGTCGTCATTTTGATGGGTTATACACCAGTCCCATGCCTCTATAGAGTCAGAGTCCCATGCAGAGCCGCCTGTTCCATAGGTTATCTTCAACGCATATATCTTGGCGCTGTAGGCCACACCGCCGATGTAATCCCCTACCGGACCGAGGTTCCCGCCTGTAATACCGGCACAGCACGTGCCATGTGCTTGTGTATTAGGCATTGGGTCAGAATCGTTGTCACCTGTATCATAACCGCCAATGACCTTGCTATTAGGGAATCCCCCGCCGCCGAGTCTGGGATGGGTATAGTCAACGCCCGTATCCGAAACAGCAATGGCAATTCCCTGACCGTTATAAATCATGCGTGGCGTTGTCGCATTCATCAGCGGGATGCCCTGGGCCAGTTGCGCAAATTCAAGTAATGACGGTTCGACTGATTTAACCAAAGGGTCGTCAAGAAGCTTGCTCAAACCCTCAATGGAGACTTCACCGGCGAAACTCGGGAAATTTTTGTAGCGATTCTTCAAAGTAAATTCACCGGCACTGAGACGGCTCAATACCTGACTTTGACGATTGGCTATTTCAGTCCGTAATGCGCTGATAAACTCAGGAGACCTCCAATTGCCTTGCTCCATTAATCCTGTCGGTAAAGCCAAGCCCACTATTACTTTGACTTTTTCGCTGCCTTGTTCAAAACTCTTTGTGATCTCTTCGGGATTGGCAATTTTGCTGTGATGTAAGTCGACAACCGTTCGGGCTTGTACCGGAGTTCCCAGAATTATACAGTAGCACAGAAAAGATATTAGCAGCAACCTAAAAGCAGGATTCAACACTCTATCTTTGTTGGCTAAGGCAGTTCTACAGTTGTGAATCACAATGCGATGTGAAGTATTCATTTTCTCGTCCTCCTGTATTGTGGCTGGATAAATAATAAGAAAGGTTCTGCCTTTATTGCCGCTCCTTTACATATCGTTATTTTATCTTCCTATCCAAAAAGCAATTAAAGAATATCATTTTCCACCTCCGATTAAGACTTTCGAGGGCAGGCAGGTGTGTGCTCCTGTTTTTAAGGCAAATATATGTAAACAGCCCAATTTGTCAAGTATAATCTTATCACTTTTTTGGGACAATTTTATACGACTTGATGATAGTATTAGGGGTTACAGAATATGACACTGATTTACCCCGGCCGAAGGTAAATAATCTGGACCCCAGACAACGGCCCGCCTTCGATAACACCAACTACGACGGGTAAACCCGCCAAGTTGCACGGCGGGCAAGCGTTCGGCTATTTAGACGACGTCGGCCTTAATTCTAATACAGGCGGATTTCGGCGTCGCCGGGCAAGTCAGGAGCGTCAACCTGCTCATAGAGTTTCTTTCCTGGTATTATCCCGTCAGCATCCTTAATTTTCAGCGACTTAATGTAATCGGCGGCTATGCCAAAAACAACGCTGTCATTGTCATAATCCGGATAAGCCAAATAAGCACCGAGAATCTTTGCTGCCGCAAAGTTGGTGTTTATAACATACGGCGGCGGCTCTGTCTTAATACCCTTTATCTTAATGCTTTTTATCGTGGCCGGCTTGACATAATTTATATCCACAGCCGGGTCAGGCAAATCGAGAACACCATCAGGAAAACCACCTAACCCCTCTATGTCCCTTGTGCTGACATCGCCCGCAAAGCAGCACGAATTCCTCATTCCGCCGGCTGAGACACTGCCTACGTTACCTGGCGTCATAATATGGCATCCATCAAGCCATCTTTTGGCTGAGAGCTTGCCTATCGCATACATCTTGGTATCCGGCTTCTGTTCAAGAGCAAAGCTGGCATCGACTATGTCCAGAGCCGACACGCTCTTAATCGAGTTGCAATGAAACTCACCTGACAAAACCGCATCAATACCGAGCTTCTTATTGCCTTTGGCATTTATTGAGCCAATGTTGTAATCATCCATATGCAATGCAAAAGACTCATCCGAGTTGGCCATCTGAATTGATCCGCAGTGACCGTCAATCGACCACTCGCCGCCGAGGATTCCGCCGGCGACTTTCACGGATTTCAGAGCAACCCCTTTGGGGGCGGTCGTACCGTCAAGGTCCATATCGACATCAAGAGAACCGACTATGCCGCGCTTACTATCGCCTTTGATCGAGATGCTGCCTACCCATGGGGCGTTAATTGAGCCGCCGAGCCATTGTGTTGCCGAGAGCGACTTGATTGGCATTTCGCTATTGATTGCGAGGTCTCTTACCTGGTCGAACTTCATAAGTGTGCTGGCTTTGGGATTCGAGGAGGGTCCAATTGTAATCGTATGATTGTCGGCCACGTCATCTAAGGTCAGCATCCCGAGCGAGCCGCCGATTGTTATATTGCCCCGCAGGTCAGTGGTCTTTGCCATTATGGCTTTCAACGGCCCCGGGCAGATGATGCTGCCGACGCTTGTTTGGGTCTTGCCCCTGGTCGAAATCTTCAGCATCGACTTTGTAGTGGTGCCATACAAAATCACCTCGTCAAAACCAGTGCCTTTGACCTCGGCATGTCCTCCGCCCGTAAGGGAGAACGTCACGGGCAATCCGTTGCTGTCGTTTACGGTTAGTTTCACGGTTTTGCCGTCGATACTACCAAACTCCCACGCGCTGCATTCTTCGAACCAGTCCTGCTGGCTCATATCGGGCAGGATTCCGCCGAGGGTTGCATCGTCGCCGAGTCCGTGGCCGGCGGTGCAGGGTATTGCCTTGTTGGTGGCGTCAAATTCGGGCAGCAGGTCACGCGGGTTCACCGGATTCGGATAATGCGTTGTGCCGCCCAAAAGGGGATTCAAATTGAACCTCGCATTCGAAACTACGGCGCCGAGAAGCTGGCCTGAAAGGCCGGATAAGGAAACCGGGTCATAACAGGACCTGTCTGATATAACGGTAATTCCATTCCAGCCCGGATTGGTAATGACTACGTAGCCCCTGAATGTGCCGAGGGTTGGCTTGTATCCCACAGTGGCATATTGGCCGTCTGGAGCCCCCGATATGTTCCCCCAATCTGACGTGTTACCGGTGCAAAGACGTCCGCTGCTATAGTAACTGCCTGTGGAGCCCTGAATGCTGTCGAGGAAAAATTCTTTTCTGGCGGCGATACAATAGTAGGTATAGGTGCCGTTGAAGGTTTTGGTTTGCCCGTCCGATTCACCCAGTTTTACATAGTCGTATTTGTCTATGCTCTCGAAATATTCATTTCCGTTCGGCAGCCAGCAATAATCAGTGTTGCCGGCCCATACCTCGTAAAAAACGGAGTCGCAGGGCGCCACACCAGCACCCCAGTATTCAAACGTTCCATTTGAGAAGGAATTGCCGTCCTGGCTCAGAGTAGCCGTGAAGTATCCTCCACTCTGCCCGTTCCCTGAGCCGGGTTCCACCTCTATCATTAAACTGTCGTCGTCCAGTTCAAAGTGGGAAACATTCCAGGGTGAAGGAGTGCCATTACTGAAAGTCAAAATTCCACTATCGCCATCGAGACCCGTCAAGTTGTATGTCAGTAGTAACTGTCCTATAGCTGAACCGCCATCGTTTATGCTGTATGTTTTGGTCGTTCCCACCGGGTATGTTCCCGCCGTGTCGTTTTGCAGAGAGTTCCGCAGGACGGTCAGGTTTTCATTGACCGCGTCCAAAATCGCCGTGTCGTTGGGGTCTATGTAAACAAGGTCGTTTTCCTGGTCGTCAGTTTCGGACTTTATGTAATTTATCACGGCAAAGTAGTAGTTTATCGAATCAATCAGGTCCTGCCTTGCCTGTGCCAGGACTATATCGCCGTCCGGCAGGACGTTGAACAGGTCGGGATATTGGCTTAGAAAATCGTTGATAAACACCTCTACATCTTCGCTGCACGACAGACCATTAGCCAGGGTCTGAACCTTTGGGTCATTGGGGTCGACTGACAGGTTGTATGCCTGTTTGAATTCGAGTTGCGCCTTCAGGCCGGCCAACAGCGCTTTGAGGATAAGCACCTCCCCGTAATCAACCTCAAGAGTATTATCGAGACCTGTCTCCGTTGGCTCGAAGAATATTCTGAAACGGTCGGAAGGTGAATCGCTGATGGTTTCCAGCTCTGCGAGAATTGCATCGATTTCCGGAATTATGGATGTTTGAATCCTTAGAGCGACCTCCGTTGTGTCGGGAGCGCCGGGTGGTATCACGTAGCAGCCAGCCGGCGTCAGTGCGACGTCCACAGAGATTGCATTAAAATAATCCCCAACAATGCTGACTCCAAAATCCTCCGCGAGTTCGCCTAAGCTGTGGGTTAGAGCGAGGTCGTCATTGTCGAATAGAAGCATAGCAGTGTTGGTCACGGCGTGCAGGAATGTAAGCTCCCTGACATCGGTGCAATTGGGGTCCTGTATCCCCGCATCGAAGATTTGATAGGCCTCTCGCAGCCCTGATAAGCTGCCCTCAAACATTGCCGCCCGCCCCGGCACAATATAGTCGCTGTTGCAGTCGGCATTTACAGCCGGGACACCTGACAGACACACGATAACCACTAATAACCCAAGCAAAGTTTTTCCCAACATTTTTGTGTTCTCCTTTTCTTATCTTTTGGCGTTTTTTATCTCCACGATATTAAGTTGACTGTCGACACAAATACCTTTGCCTGCAATTTGACATTCGCCTCGTCGCAGAAAATATGTTCCGTCGACGGTAAAACTCTGCTCTTTCGTGTTCCATTTGATGTGATTGCCTTCGAGCGTGCTGCCATCAGCGCAGGTTACAGTGACGTGGCCTCGCAGCGACACCTTCGGCCAGTCGGAATCCACAACGGCCCGTCTGCTTTCGACACTGAGCAGCAAATTGTCATCCTCGAATACCCGGCAGTCGAAATTATCGACTGTCACCTCACGGGTGTTGCTCAGGTCGATGTCTGCGCCGTAGTAATCCCGTACGTCAGCTAATTGAGTGATGAATTCCCCAAGATTTTTGTTGCCGCCGCTCAGCCGGTCAAACAAGATTTTGTCCCGCAAAGCCGTTGTCACGGTCGAATCGCCGGACTCACAAAACCGCAGCCGCAGGTCTTTAACTTTTATTGTCCTGGCGGCTGCCGTTCTGAAGATACCAAACTTTGCGTTCTCTGCCCGAAGCGACCTCACACTGGCTGCGAAGCGAAGGCGGTTTGTATTTGGGTCGTAGCGACAGTAAGTTAAGCCGTTGATTTGATTTTCAGGTGGGGACACCGTATCATTCTGAGATTGATAATGGTTCAGGTTTTGCCTTATAACCCTGTGGTTGATGCAAATGGCGGCGAGTGTCGCTGCAGTCACAATCCAAGCTGCGAAAATAACGTATCTGCCTCGCTTCCGCGTTCCTGTATTGGTATGCAAGTCCGACACTTTCCTTCACGATTCGGTTTTGTCGGTTAATCTGCGGCAAGAATACTCCATCTGGCTTTCAGATTATTAATGGGAGACCAAGTACCTTATGGTGACTCATTGCCGAAGGTGTCAAATCATCCCACTCCTTTGGCCGCGTCCTGCCGCGGTGGTATGTCAATAAACCATCCACCCCTGCCGACATATTTATAAATATCCTACAAGAGTATAGGGGTTTATGTCAAGAAATCTTTTTCTGTGTTTTTCGATGGTAAGGAGGTTGTGTATTGTATAACAACCTTACCTATTCAGAAGACAACAGCGGCGTAGCCGACGGATTCGGCACTGGTAGCACCCATTTTGCCAAGCATTATTTCGTTGCCGTTGGCATGTGTGAGCAGGAAGCCATTTGTTTTGTCGAGGGCTTTGGCTGCCGCCACTGTCGCCACTGCTTCGCCCGGCCCACAGGCCGTTGTAATTCTCGGTGGCAGTGGCAGGTGAACCCGCCGAACAGACGGCGGGAAAACAAAGCGTTCCTCACGCCTGCACCCCCCGGTGGAGCCGGGGGCTATATACAAACGCCCAGACGGCGGGCGTTGGGAGGATAAAGTAACTGGGTCCCCTGTTGCAGAGCCAAAGTTTATGGTTCCTCGACTGCAATCCTACGAAGCTTGAGTCGAGGACAAGCGGGGAGAGCCGGGCAAATAAGGAAGTTTCGCTACGCTACGAAAATCCTGGACCCCGGATAACGAATTTCCGGGGCTGGTAAGAAAACGGGCATGTCTGCCAGAAGACTGGCGGGCCTGCCCGTGTTATTCAGCTTTCAATTTCAGGGGATTTTAGGGAACGTGGACGCCTTTGCCTTTCAGTGTGAAGGTTCCTTTCGCATCCGCATACCTGCCGTCAGTGTAATTAATGTCGGCCCAAAACTTAGTTTTGGCTGACAAGGTGATTTTCTTCTTGCCATTTACTTTCAGGGTAGCTGTAGTAAACGAATCGTATATATAAATGGAATCGACGTTGTCGTTGTTATCTAAAATGAGGTCTTCGATTAGCGATTCGATGCTGTAAACATCACCCAACAAGAGCAGCTTGTTCTTAATTCTGCAAAAACTGCCATCCAAGTCAGAAGACAATATCCCGGACATATCATCAAGCTTATAATCATTCAAGCCGAGACCAGATGCGTCGTAATCCGAGATAGTAATATCAAGCGTCAGCGGGGTTTTGACTTTGACCTTTTTGGCTTTGATACTTATCTGGGAATCTACGGTCCACCTCGAGGCCCAGGTTTGGGAGCCCGTCTGGACAGGATGGTCTCCGGTGAATTTGAATGAGAAAGACATCTTGGCGTGATAAGTATGGCCATAAACCTCTATGTAAAACACTGCTTTGGCTGAAATAGAAGTCGAGAAAGAGATTGCGTCTCTTGTGTAAGTTACCTTTGTTTTTGATTTGGTCTGAGTGACCACAACCCGCCAGTCATCGATATAGGGACTGAGACCGGCATCGTCGAGTGCCTCGTCAAGATATTCCTCGAAGAAATCCTCTATATCATCTGAGCTGACATCGATAACGAGCTTTTGTTTGGAGTCGAGGTAGTAGCTACCTGACATTACGTATCCATCTTCATCTACGAAATCCACGTTTCCATTTTCGAAATCAGCGCGGCAGAAGCCCTTAACGGACATAGTGCCGACTTTGCTGGCGCGGACTCTGAGAGAGCCATATAGAACCCAGGAAGTGCCATCAAAATCATTGAGGTCAACGGGCACGGCTGCGGCTGCACAGAAGCCGTTAAGAAGCGACAGGAACGCCATTACCAAAACAAGTCTTTTCGTCATTTGTCCTCTCCTTTAAGAATTTTACATTTTCAATCGCCTTCAGCCGAACGCCAAAAGGACGCGGAGTCGATTCGATACCGTATTATATTATAGAAACCGGTTTTTGTCAAGAAGGCAAGTGACATTTAAGTGACATCGAAGCAAGATGCTTTAGGCCCGATGCTCGATACTCGATTCTGGATTCTGGATGCTGGATTCCGCCGAAGTCAGACAAGTTTTCACCACGAAGCGGCTGTGTTTTGATTCAAGGGTTTTTTTAGTTTTTTTCGGGACGCCATAAGGTTTGATTCCTAAGCATAGTATTAAGGATGATAAGTAATTTTCGCATACAGGCAGTGATGACAACT
>Ga0315549_1003885_pt1 | contig 12984 bp, 9 predicted proteins | sample SalMarSW160200MG_FD_203101 | JGI IMG/M metagenome (GOLD analysis project Ga0315549, IMG submission 203101) | Salt marsh sediment microbial communities from the Plum Island Ecosystem LTER, Massachusetts, United States - Salt Marsh Sediment SW1601-200 ... | reverse complement strand
TCCGAGTTTTGTTCTGAAAGCAAAAGCCGCAGTAACGCTGCGGACAGGTGTAGGAAGAAACACCGAGAGCGAGATCTTCTGGGGAAGTAGAGGTCCTATCTGGAATAACGACGGGGACACCATCTTCGTGAGAGATAGCGAAGGTCAACTTGCACTGAGTCTCATCTACTGATTAGCAGGACAACACCAGATAGGGTAGGGGGAATTTTTGGGTAAATTGAGCTCGCCCCCTATGCCCTAATTCCGATCCCGGCATACAAAGACAAGTGTCCGGACATCGGACACGCTCTGAAATCAGCATTATTAATTCTTTTTCGACAAGGTGATGAGAAAAATGCAAGAGAGTTCTATGAGTGAACAGACAAGGACACTGCTTATATGTCTTATTCGATTTGACAATGAGCTGCAAAGATGCTATAGTATGCGTATCTTAAGTGATGTAGTCTATTGGGAGGATAACTGAAGGGGCAAACCATTCAAAGCATCAGGAGACACGGCCAGAGATCTTTTGGTCAAAAAGAAACGTGGCCGCCGAGGCTACGTATAGGTTAACCTATTCTTTCAGATAGAGAGAATGGGTTTTCGTTTTTAATATAGATACGGAGCCTTTGAAGATTCTCGTTAATCCTAAAGATGTCATCAATGGAACTAAAGAAAGGTTATCTGCAGCATGAATAAGAATGAACTAGAAAAGTTGTTAGCCTTAGGGGAAACCGAAACCTTAGAGTTTAAACAAAGCCCAAATAAATCCTTTTATGAGACAACTTCTGCCTTTTCTAATGCCAGAGGTGGAATAATTCTTCTCGGTGTGGACAAAAAAGGTAATATTGCAGGGGTTGATCCTTCAAGTGAGTTTCTGGAGAATTTGACCAATCGTATTGTAAACAAAATGTCCATCTATCCTCAGATAGAGACTATAGATATATACCAGAAGCGAGTTTTATCAGTTAAAATTGCCCGTTCAGGTTTCCCTGTCTCATACGAAGGCCGCTACTATGAGCGAGTTGGAAATACAACCAGAGAAATGAGTCCGGAAAAACTTCAAGCATTGGTTTTGAGAGGAAAGCCATGGGATTCCATCACCTCAGATTTCTCACTGGAAGAAACAGACCCTGCGAGTGTTGATCATTTCATCCATCTTGCTGTGGAGAAGAACAGGCTTACCAATGTATCTTTAAATGAGGTACCACAGGTCATCCTGGAAAAACTGGAACTCATAGCAGATGGAAAGCTAAAAAACGGCGCCATTCTTCTTTTTGGTAAGAATCCACAGAAACATTTCACTAATCTCTGCGTCCGGATAGGACGTTTCAAAACAGAGACCACCATAATTGACGATAAATGGATTAGGGGAAATCTTTTTCAGCAGTTTGAAGAAACGCTGAATATTTTGAAGCAACACATTAGTGTCCGCTATGAGATAAAAGGGGTAGAGCGAGAGGACATTTGGGATTATCCAATTCCTGCCCTTCGTGAGGCCGTGCTGAACGCCCTTATTCACCGGGACTACTTTAACATAGCCAATTTCATCACCTTAAAGGTGTATGATGACCATACCTGGTTCTCCAATCCCGGCGGACTTCCTGAAGGCATAACTGTGGAACAACTAAAAAAGCCTCATCAATCTTATCTGCGTAATCCGCTAGTTGCCAAAGTCTTTTATCTTGCCGGCTACATTGAGCAATATGGTAGCGGGACTGTTCGGATGGTTGAGTGGATGAAAGAGGCAGGTTTACCTGAGCCAGAATACAAAGAGGAGTTGGGTGGATTTTCTGTATATTTCTACAAAGACATTTACCCAGAGGAGAACTTGAGAGGAATGGGATTAAACGAGCGACAGATTAAGGCAGTAATATACGTAAAAGAGAAGGGGAAGGTAACGAATAAGGAGTACCAAGAGCTTTGCAATACTTCAGAAAGGACTGCCACGCGAGATTTAACAGGTTTAGTGAATCGAGGGATATTTGAGCAAGTTGGTATTACTGGTAAAGGAACCAATTACACATTGAAGACGCCACAAAGACGCCAAAGCCGTCAGAAAGACGCCACAAAGACGCCAAATAATCAGAAAGATCGGTCTCATCCCCATCCTTACCGATGAGGAATTCTCCCTAAATCAAGCTGCCCCACGACATAAAAAGAACTGTCCGGACATCGGACACTGGCTCCAAATCCTTATTGTTACTACTTATTCGACAAGGCGATAGAAAAAATATATGAGAGTTCATAAGTGAGGAAACAAGAGCACTACTTGCATGTCTTATTCGATTTGACAAATGACTCCAAAATGGATGCCATCCTCGAGGACAAGAATTGTTAGGGTTTCGTTTCAGCTAAGGGTTATTGCAGATATAGTCTCCGGTTGCAGATTACCGAATAATCAGGGCGTATCAAGTTCCCCTGGGAGGCATTAGTATGTCTGTCAAAGTTGACAGTCTTAAGGGCCAATCGAGAAAGGCTCCCTCAAGGAGGTTTTGTGATGAGTAAAAGCACAAGCTTTCTCTATCAACTTGCCAGAACAGCAAATGATATCGAAAAGCTCGCCGACGAAATAGGTCTTTACGTTGCTTCTGCAGACGTCTCAGCAAGCTGCGCCTTTAAGTTTGATGAGTGGAAAAAATTTGTTCAGGGAATAAACAAAGCTGACGAGGGGTTTAACAGGATAGTGCCTGATTGAAATAGCGGATCTTATTCAAATCTCATATGAAAAACAGAAGAACAAAGACAGCGACCACTATTATCGATAGATTGACTAGGTGTATATAAACTGCTGGCATGCCACGCATATCAAAAGTTCTAGCAACAGGTTTTCCTCATCATCCTACTTAAAGGGGAAATTGTCAGGAATGTGTTTCTTAAGGCAAAAATGGTTTAAGGTAACGCCTGGGGTGTCCTAGAGATTACATTCAAAGAAACTTCTTGAAGATATGGGTATATTGTCCCATAAGTAAGAATCAATAAATGGGCGCTGTCCCTATTTAAATGGTTAGAAATAGCCGTAATTGTAATTTTATTAGTACATATTAGAAGAGAAAATGAAATGATATTGAAGCATTTATTTGGTAATTTCAAACGGTATTATGCATTTTCCGTTCTGCTGTTATTATTTATTGGGTATTATTCTAGTTGGGGTGCTGGCAAAGTGATAGTGTCTCAAAAAGATTTCGGACTTATCGGAGATATGGTGTTTTTTAATGAATGCGGTGAAAAACTCGATTTGATTGTTTCTTGGAATAAAGGTGAAGATTTTATGTCTTTAGGTTTAGGCCACTTTATATGGTACCAAAAAGATAAAGATAATCGTTTTGAGGAAAGTTTCCCTAGATTACTGAATTTTATGCGTGAAAAAGGAAGAAAGATACCTGTATGGTTAGAGGAGATGGAGCGCAATGGTTATCCATGGAAGAATCGCCAAGAACTTTTGCAGAACTTACATAAAGACGATTTAGCAAAATTGCGTAGATTCTTGCATGATACATTGCCGTTGCAGGCATTGTTTCTTTTCGAGCGCCTCAATGACGCATTACCTAAAATGCTTAAAGTTGCCGCGCCCGATTCACGCAAAAATGTAGAATACCAGTTTTGCCGTTTGGCCAATACTCCGGGAGGAATCTATGCGCTGGTTGACTATGTTAACTTTAAAGGCGAGGGCGTATTACAAAATGAATCATATAATGAAGTAAGATGGGGTTTATTGCAAGTTTTAGAAAATATGTGTGGCCGGGATAGAGACATTAGCACTTTAAACGAATTTGTTCTAAACGCCAAAAAACAACTTAAGCAGCGAGTGCTTAATGCCCCCGTAGGCATTGATGAAAGTCGATGGCCCTCTGGGTGGAAGAGACGTCTTGATTCATATGTTGATGCCTTTTATGTATTTGGTGGTAGATAGAGAACAAGGTGTTTATAAAGAATAGAAACAAGTAACAACGCACTCCAGCGGACTGTGACCTGCCCTCATTAATAGTACCATTTGTTTTGTTAGAGCCAACGGAATAATAGAATGATTGTTCTTCTAATTCAAGACCGACTTTTCGTCCAGGTAAATACTTTTAAACCGATGGAAATAATAGGCACAGCGCCTATTATTATTCTTCTCTCAATGTAGAAATTGGGTTTACGACCCATTCCCCCTCCAATCCTAGCTTCGCCACGGATCAACTCACAACTCACGAGAAAAATACCCGAGATAACCTCTGTCCACTACGCGATCTCTGTAAAACCCAGATGGAGATTGACAACCAGATGCCATCGATCTATCCTGTTGCCAACGGGAGTACAAAGTATACTGATTCCTCACCACGAGTTGAAAGGGGAGATCCCAGCTAATATCTTATCATATAGTCAAAGCTTAGCAGGAGGCTGTAATGAAAACTTTCTTCATTGCTTTTTTGTCTTTTATTATGGTGATGTTTGCTTCCAGTACATCATCAGGGGAGTCACTAACAGCACCAAAACTAACAAACAATCCCAGTCTTGACGTAATTGCCACCAATAAAAGACCGCTTTTATCAATTTTTAACGCATCCGGCGGCACTGGTAAAAGAACCTATATTTTCCAGATTGATACGGTGCCGGACTTTGATTCTGAATCTCTTATTAAATACAAAGATATACCAGAAACCAATGAATATATAACAGAAAAACAGATTGAAAAAAAGGATGCTCTATCTCCTTTGGGTAAAACAATATATTATTGGCGCGCACGTGCAGTAGATGAGGCAGGTAATAAAGGCCCCTGGGGCCAGACACGGTTTTTTCTTGATACTGCTTCCGACGATGCTTTTATGAATCTCCTCAGAATACCAGTAAAAGAAGTAACTGTTTCCAGCGGTCAGAATCCTAAAAATATAATGGATCTGGATGATCCGGGACAATCTACTTTCTGGCTTTCATCACCACCCGGAGATCCCTTGCAGTGGATTGTATTTGATTTTGGCAAAACAGAAGAGGTTTCCAGGATCTGGATGCTTTCTGCTCCTTCAGGCAAGAACGGCCGACTGAAGAATTTTGTCTGGCAATGGAGTAACGATAATAGGATATGGACGGATATACCTGATGCAACGGTTCAAAATAATGATACATTTCGGAATATTATTGAGATAAAACCAGTTTCTGCAAAATATTTCAGGTTATTAATTAAAGACTGGTACGGCTACGCCCCTCAGATAAATGCAATTATCCTATATTCTGCCGGAATCCCTGAAGTTCCAGAACCTCCTGATGGTGACTACGTCCTGATTATCGGTAATCAAATGAACGGATTTACTTTTAGCGAGCTTGCCGAATTTGTGGAGGGGCTAGATCTTAACTTAAAAACACTGACAGTGCCACATTATGAAGTGTCTCTTGATATGGTCAATAAACTAAAGAATAAACCTGTCGCTATTATCTCGAGCGGCAATAATGCAAATTACCAGAACTTGCCCATGTTTGAATATAATGGTGTATTTGAAATTATAAGGCAGTCTCAAATCCCTATACTTGGTATCTGCTGCGGACACCAGTTGACTTGTATGGCATACGGATATACCTTTGTAAGAAGCATGGGCTGGTCAGATATTACCAGTCATACATTAGATGAACGCAAAAAAATGACTAAAATAACAATAAAAAAAGATCTTCCCATATTTGAGGGAATTCCAAATCCTTTCACAGCACCTGAAGTACACAGCTGGGCAGTAAGTCCAGTCAGTTTACCAGAAGATTATGAAATTACATCTGAATCAACCTATATACAGACAATTAAAAGTAAAACGAAATTCTTATACGGCGAACAGTTTCATGCCGAAATAAAGATTGATTATAATGAAGCAACGCCCTATTTGGTAAATTTCTTGAAGATGGCTCTTCGCCAGTGACCTGCCCTATTAACAGTACCACTTGTTAGGTTGGGGACAACCCCCGATAGGGTGGGGGGAAAAGGTTAACAAACCTTATTCGGCTTTATGCCGGCTGAATTCGATTTTGAGCACACCAAAAAAGCAGCTATTGGTTATTTGACAATGAGCTCCAAAAATGCTATAATTCGCTGCACTAAACAATGTTGTCCACAAGGAGGATAACCAAGAAGGCAAGGTATCCGAGACTAAAGAGGGTCATCCCAGAGGCCTTCTGAGGATGAGGAAATGTACCTACGAAGGTTATCTATAGGTGAACCCATTCTTTCGAACAGAGAGAATGGGTTTTTTGTTTTTTGAATAGAGAATACGGCTCTGAAACATCATCTGTCTAAAACCGTCCCCTATGATATGTAGAGAAACTACCATCGAGAAGAGAAAATGGAAACGTTGATAACTGACTATTTATCAAAACTGGAGTTTGGGGAATTGCAATCATTCAAGAACATGGGGGTCATTCCACTCCTCACATCTATCAACGGCAGTCCAAAGTATCTCACCCTCAAGGAAGCACTGGAGAAGAAACTGCTCAACGTTAAAGAGGTAGATGAGGGCGGTTCTGTGCCTCATCTTAAAGTCATAAACAAAGCAAAAATCTCTGTTCTTCTTCTTGACGGTGAGGAACTGGTGGGGGCAAAAACAGAACAGAGTCGTCAATACCACCATCCTTTTGAAGAAAGAATCAGAAACTGTCATTCCCGTCAGCTGCACCGAGCAGGGACGATGGTCATACGTCTCAGAAGAATTTGCCGACTCCGGCACCGTTCTTTCCCCCCGGATGAGGATGGTAAAGGCAGCTTCTGTCAATGCCTCACTTAATGCCTCCCAAAGATACGAATCAGACCAGATGGCCGTCTGGGATGAGATTGAGGATTTATCTAAACGTGCTCAGGCCCGCTCAGCCACCGGAGCCATGAGGCATGTCTATGAATCCAGGGCTAAGGATTTAGAGAAATACCTGGAGACCTTCAAGCATGTACCTCATCAAAGGGGTCTTTATGTTATTATTGATGGAGAGACAGTAGGCTTCGATGTTCTTTCCCTTGAGAAGGTCTACCAGGCACTTCATCCGAAGCTGGTGAAAAGCTATGCCATGGATGCCATCCTCGCCGACAAGCAAAAGAGTAAAATATCTTCTTCGGACAAAACCAAAGCCTTCATAGAAAAAGCCAGGCGTTGCCAGGAAAAGAAATATAAGTCAGTAGGGCAGGGGACCGACCATCGATTTGAAGGTAAAGCAATTCTAGGTTCTGCACTTCTATATCGAAAAAAAGTTATTCATATGGCTTTCTTTAAGGATGCAGAGAGCAGCAAGACAGGAAGAATGTCTAGCTATAGTCGGCGCAGAGAGTTGGAGGATATGAGGTGTCGATACCAACCTCAATAATTGTTAGGGTTTCGTTTCAGCTAAGGGTTATTGCAGATATTACTCTGCGGTTGCAGATTACCGAATAATCAGGGCGTATCAAGTTCCCATGGGAGGCATTAGTATGTCTCTCACAGTTGACAGTCTTAAAGGGCCAATCGAGAAAGGCTCGTTCAAGGAGGTTTGGTGATGAGTAAAGGCACAAGCTTTCTCTATCAACTTGCCAGAACAGCAAACGATATCGAAAAGCTCGCCAGTGGTGATCCGAAAAGGATAGCAAGAAGGGCAAAGAACAAATACATTGGGAGGAAACTGATAAGAAAAGTCTGGAAATTTCCTTTTTGAAGAGGAAAAAGATGAAAAAAGAATTATTGCCACAGACCAAGATTGGAGATTTTCTCTCCATCGGAGTAGAGATAGACCAAGATGAAATAGGTCTTTACGTTGCTTCGGCGGATGTCTCCGCAAGCTGCGCCTTTAAGTTTGATGAGTGGAGAAAATTTGTTCAGGGAATAAACAAATTTGAAGTATTGAGGCAATTATGGAATGAATTCTTGGAACAGTAATGCCCATAATTAGAATTCAGAAGAATATTTATCTAGTGACCAAAGGTCAACTGGCCTGAAGTGATAGAACTATGACACAGAAGATTCTCCCTTTCGGGGCTGTGTTTTATGCCGACATTTTGGGATACGAAAAAAGAGCGGACAAGGAGGCGAAAAGGACGGGCCGTCCTGTGGAAGACATAAGATCCTCCTATATTTGGAGCATAGAAGAACGGTTGAATCAACTACAAGAGAGCGGAGCCTTCTCTCTGTATAAAATCATGGCCTCTCAGGACTCGTGGCTTGTGTTTACAGATAGCGTTTTGAGCGCTTTTGAAGTCATCGGAGAGGTTCTAAAAGCAGGACTTCCCCTGGCAATTGTAGTTCACGCGGGGAGATTCGAACGCTCAATCCAGATAAGCCGAAGTAATAAAGTCGTGGAGTTTCTTAAGACTAACATTCTAGAGGAGTACAAGCGATTCTACAAAAGGGTGCAAGGGAAATCCGCAGTCCACACTTTCATCCTCATTACGTTGGCAGCGTATGAGCGAATCGATTATGAAGGGATTTGTTCGCAACCGTTCCCAACGGCAAAATTCTTCTTAGTCAAGCAAGAGAAATTTCAACAAGAACTTAGGATTTTAGGATTCTTGAAAAAGGTGAACTTGCGCCGAATGGTGTACAGAAGGATAGGGAAGCTCTATGTAGAACCTATCAATTATGCAGAAATCAAGAGAATTCTTGACAAACACCATGTAGTCTTTCTGATAGGTGATGCGGAAGAGGGAAAGACATATACCGCAATAAGGTTATTACTAGATTACTCTGACGCATATGAGCCCTTTCATATACCCGAAGAGAGCAAAGAAGAGCGATGGAAGTTTATTCGAGGAAAAAGAGACATTGAGGGAAGAATAGTCTATCTTGAGGACCCTTGGGGAAAGGTGGAATTTGAAACAGCACAGAACCTTTATAGTGATATAGGCCCCTTTCTTGCAGAAGTAAAAGCAAGAAGATCTAGAGTTATCATAACCTCTCGAGAGAAAGTGTTTCGACAATTTCTAAAAAGAAAAGAGACGGCAGAAAGTTTGGATGATTATGCAGCTCAGTTTAGGGTTTATCTAACCTACTCTAATAAGAACCTAAAGAGAATGTTTCGGAGATATCTCGATGTTTTTAAGCCCTTGTGGGGAAGAGACAAAAACTGCAGATCCTACGCTGTTGAAGCCGTTGGAAACGAATTAAGGACTCCCATGAGTATCAAGAGATTAATGGACTATTCTAGAGAAATCGAGAAGATGAACGAATTGGAACTCGCAATCCAAAAGGCCGCGGAGGATACAAAAATTGCGTTCGCTGTAGAAATAAAGGAGATGTTCAACCGCAGAGCGTATGACAAATTGATTTTCTTAAGTCTTGCTCATATCGGCATCAAGCCCAAGATCGCTAAATCCCTCTACGGATTGCTTTTGGGGAAATTTGGATGTGATCGAACACAATCGCTTCAATTCGATGCCTTACTCGAAGAATTCGCGGAGGTTGAGACGGCGAATGTGCTACGATTTATACATCCCGCTTACTGGGACGCTTTTAATACAGCATTAGTGGACAACGGAAAGCCAAACAAAATATGCCAAAACATATTCGAACCGGTACTAGTCGAACTTTGTCTCAAAGATGCAACCGCAAGAGCTGGTGCATGGGCTGTGGCAAAAAACTTCAACAATATCACTGAGGATGTACGTAATGAACTACTGTTATGGTTATCTGACAATGACAAAGCGGTAAACGCTGTTGCATCGACTACCTTAGAGAACTTCGACTATATCCGAGAAGATATACGTAATGCGTTACTCTTATGGTTATATAGTAACAATAACACGATAACTGTTGGTGTAAGGATTGTTGCAGAGAACTTCAACTATATCCGAGAAGATATACGTAATAATCTACTGTTTCTTTTTTGGAAACGGTACGAGTCCCTGAAGAGCCTAGTGGCGAAGAGTGTAGCACGAGAAAAGCTAGTTAAACACCCCAGGGTGGATAAGGTACTAGACGCAATTTCCATTATGGAACAAGGATTAGGTCCGCTTGCACGGACTATCATGGAAAACTATGATAAACTGCCTGAATGGAGAAAAATCTTGGCCTTTGGACTTTGCAAGGAAGGTTGGGCAGCATGGAATTTGGCGCAGGGATTAGGGGAAAATTTTGACAAGATTCCGGAAAATGAAAGAAATGTCCTACTAATAAAACTCTCAAAGAACCGTTTGACAGCAGATACCGTACGACAGATTGTAGCGCGATACTCGAAAAAGATCCCTCGGAATTTTCGAAATAGACTCCGGAGACTATGTAAAGAATCTTTAACACAGAATTAGAGAAGAAATCGAGCTTCAGAAGAGACGACCGAATCCTTTTTGGACAACGATATAAGGTTAATATAAATAAGTTGAAGGATGCATTATACCGACCTTCTCTTGTTCCAAGCAGAGCCGTAGGCGCACCCTCTTCAAGCGATAGAAACAACAATGTCACCCTCAAACAGCCATTATTTCCATGTTCTGCAACGACAACAAAATCAAGCAAAGAAGACGCAATTAATTCAAGAAGTTGATTCAATCCGGTTACGCTTGTATTGAAGCTGTACTGAGAAAATGTTAAGGAAGGAATCAATGTTAGAATGTAGACGCCGCTAGGAGAGTTTCTGGAGATGAATATGAGGTATACCTCCTATTAAATGGGAATTTAATCGTTGTAGATGTCAATTAAATTCATGTTTAATTTTACTCTATAAAGTAAACCGGAGAGTATCTAAGATTCTACTGTGGTTGACTTAAACGAAAAATGAGTTCTTTTAGTAATGATTTGGCTCCCCTGGCTGGACGATGTTGATAACAAATCCATCGTGTTTTGAAAGTTGCATAGAATGGCTCCTGGCAGGGCAATGTTGGAGATTCTTTCGAGAATATGGGGCAGAAGATTCAGCTTCCAGCCTATAGTTTCTCAGTCTAGCTACAACTGAAGACCTCCCGAAGATTGAAAGCCACCCTCATTTAGCATGGGAAGTCGCAAGTAGAATGAAAAATTTTATCGTGACAGAGTACACTGTTTTGGGTACAATTGTACTCAAAAGCGAGTTCAATTTATGTTAGAGAGCTTATACATTACAAAATCAAAAATCAGGTAAGATATGACTTATATTTTAGGATGGAAAAACGATGATAATGTGTTTCTAGCTGCTGATTCTGCCACTACTGCCTTAGGAACTACGCCAACCACGAATATTACTCGTTCTAGTTTTGGAGAGCAACATACAATCAATGAGCGTGGAGTAGTTGAAGAGACTATGCTTAAGCTATGCTGCGTTAGCAATAAAGCAATTGTTGCCATGGCGGGTGACATTAGTCTTGCAGTGGAAACTGTAAGAGTATTTGAGACTGCTCTGAAAACCTGTGCAAATATCAAAGAAGCTTTTGAAAAAGCGATTTGTAGTTGTGGACCTTATTCAAAAGATACTGACGTTGGCCTCATCATGGGATGCATGGATAAAGGAAAGACTAGATTATATTCTTATAATTCTAAACGTGCCAATAAAGTATTTGAACACGATACCTTTACGCAATTCGGTAGTATCAAAGGAGTCTATCCTACATTGACTGAGAAAATCGTAAAGTGTTTCATTGAGAGAAAACTCCCCGGAAAGTGTATGCAAATTGCTGTTACAGCAATCCTACAAAGCTATGGCATACTTGACATACTAATGAATATGGGTGTAGGTGGAGTTTTTTTCGGTTTGTCTATAAATTCCAGTGGTATTCATTGGCAGCCAGATACCTCATATGTATTGTATAGTCCGGATTTCAGTGATCAGGATTCCATTACAGTGATTGCACGGGATGGCATTTTGGCGGTACGTTCATCTGTTATTGATTTCAACAAGTTGTTTGCAAATAACGTAAATTCGCCGTTATGCAGGCCTGAAGACTTGAATGCTATGAAACCAAAGCTGACAGAGTTCTTTTACACAGGTAGGTCAGATTTCTATGTTTGGTTAAGCAAGAAAGATCGATTAATAACGGTAGTAAACGCCAATGGTAGATGTTTTGGCCAATATATGAAGATCTGCGCAAATGGGCATGGATATATAAGCTTAGCTTGTACTGACAAATTGAAAAAAGTACTGGAAGCACCAAATAGAGACTTTGGTAAGGGTCTACCATATAGATTCAACTGGTTAAGTTGTAATAGCTAGGTACATCAACTCTATACCGAGAGGTTTGTACCGTGTGCGAAGCTGGATGGTTTTCTACCCTGCTTGGCTTTGCCAGGTTAAGCAAAAGCAACAATTCTTTCCATAATCGTCCAGATTTTTCTTCACATTTGATCTTCTCGGACGCCTTTCGGCGTAGAAAAAAATACTCCCTCCCAAAAAGGCGGATTTTTTGGAGGTCTGCTCAATGAGGGTCGGCACGCATCTCAGCCTTCGCGTTCTTACGTTAAGGGCTGACATGTGGCGGACGAACGATCGCGTCTCTATATCTTACTGACTCGCTATGAGTGAGGACGCAAGCCGAAACCTGTAAAACCCCTGTTGAATTTAGCGCTAAGCGAGCGTGGAGTGAGCCCAAGCCCCAGCGAGGACGAACGGGGCCTACACCAATACGGGGGCTCCCCCAGCGGGAGGTGTCTATAAGTTCTTCTGCTTGCAATTGTGAATCGTACTTGGTAAAATTATCGGTATAGTTCGTTGAAGTTTTGAATCTGGAGCCAGTTGGAATTGTTGAGACTGGCTCCCCGGGCAGGAATCGAACCAAATGCGTGACATAACTCCGCTTTGACGCATTACACTGGACCCTCAGGCGCCCTCATTCTGTCGCTAGAGACTATACATAATCGACCACTGTATCCATATGACCATCATTGGCTATCCGGCGACCATTTAACCCCCCGACACGAAGAACCCTCAACAAGAATGTTCATGGAATTGCAATAGGGTAGGGGAAGATTCTTGGGGAAATTAAAAAAAGAAGAAGAGTCTTGTCTTAACCTCACTTCCACATTCTGAAAAAGAAATGTGGTGTTTATGGGGGTTTGCGAGTTCGTTCAGTCACTATATTGAAGAGTGCCATGTTTTTACAGGTTTCATAACCTGAGAAGGAATTTTGAGGCT